>VFSW01000006.1_pt1 | contig 264367 bp, 236 predicted proteins | sample 5358111 | NCBI WGS metagenome assembly VFSW01 (sample SAMN11554181, study PRJNA540505) | mine drainage metagenome | isolation source: sediment from site ElyBrook_90M | place: USA: Ely Copper Mine, Vershire, VT | collected 2017 | reverse complement strand
CTCCATCACGCATGCCTTACGCTACACTAAGGCGATACCATTATCAATGTTACAGACCACTAGTTTGCTCCTGGAATACGGTTACTTGCCGAAGGGGTTGAACTTCGCTTTCGATCAGCGCGCCGCCGCCATCGTCGCATGTCTGATGCTCGGGTCGGCGCTCGCGACCGTTATTGAGCCGCGCGCGGTATTCGCGCTGATGTTGTTCGTCGTCCTGGCCGCGCTCATCAATCGACGGCTGTTCGCGCTCTTCTATCGCCGCGGAGGTCTTCGCCTGCTAATCGGGGGCTTCATGTTGCAGCAGTTGTACTATCTCTATTCGATTGCGGGCCTGGCGGTGGGCGTGATGCGTTACTGGCTCGGCATCGCCCCGCCCCGCGCCGGCCGAAAGTGAATCATCCATGGTTCCGTTTGGAAGCTTTGAATGATTGTTCTATGGCGATTGGGTTGAGGTTGTCCGCGCGCGGTCCGTCCCTCACCAATCAACGCTTGCGCAGCAGCCGCTCCGGACTCAGGAAGACGCTTTCTCGGTAGCGGTCAGACAGGATTCCCAGAAGTTGGTTGTGAATTCGGGCCAGGACAATACCGCGGATTTGCTCGCGCACTATCGGTTCAATTGCGACGTTGTCACTCACCACGTTGCTTAAAAGCTCGATCTGTTTCTTCCAGATTATGTTATCAATCCCTTCCCCCCGCCCCGGCCACTGCTCTACCGCAAATTCCAGTAACTGCGTAAACCGCTTGACTCCACTCGCGGCCAATAAAGCCACCTTGTCGGGCCCAAAATAATAAAACACCAGTCCTTCATCCATCCAGCCGTTAATCACACCGAGAGGCGCGGGAAGACTCAAATAAATGGTTAGCGGCTCAGCCTTTACCAACTCGCCGACACAATAGACGGCGATGTTGTGCAGGGACTCGATCGCGCCGGCGTTCTTGATGATCGCAGGCAAATCTCCAGTCACGTCATCGGGCAACTTTAATCCGGTTAGACGGGCCACCTCATGGCGCAAAAGGCTGCTCAGAAACGCCACATTGACGGCGATTAGGAATCCGACTGCGAACGCGAGAAACTCCAGCACTGCGTTATCATAAATGGATCCGACGAACACTCCGCCCAGCGAACCCACAATGAATCCTATGCTGGCTTGCAAATAGGTCGATGGATAAAGGTCGAAGGTGCGAAATTTGTTAAAGATGTAGACGTAGGCTCCTCCCAAGGAGCCGAGAAACGCCGCAAGGATGGCCATCCGTCCCGTATCAACTGACCCGTACCCATAAATCCAATTCGCGCCGTTAAACACGTTATACGAGATCACCACGTTGCCCACGAAAGCGATTACTCCAGCTATGGTCGAGAACAATATCAATTCCCAGGGTTGGCAAGTTGCGTGGAATCTCTGATCGAGTAATTCCGAAAAATCATGCAGGGGTGTCTGGCTATCGGGAAAATAGAGCCATTGAAGCTGGCCGCGCCGGGCCGAGTCCTCGATCTGATTGCGCCGCAGCCGGAGATCGAAGACCAGATAGAAAGTACTGGTCAATGGCAGGAGCAGACTCACAATCCATATGGCTGTGTAAATGGAAAATGGCGGGAAGATTTTGTAGACGTAGCCGCCGTTGGTCTGATAATAGAACCCGCTCGCAATCGCGAAGCCCAATACTATCCAGGTTACAAAGGCTGCTCCGCAGGTGTAGATAACATTGCGCAGCCACCGGTAGGATTTTCTGGTAAATGTCAACTATGTGATTCCTTCCGGTATCCTTTTCTCGGGCCGGAGTCTAATCTCGCCTTGGTGTTTAGTGCCGATCCGCCGTTCCTGCATGCGGCGGTCAAAACCGGGAATTGTCATTTTCGACTCTCTGATTACAACCCGGGTAATAGACCGAATAGCTTTCCGCGGCAAGGGCATGCCGGTTTTTGGTCGACGGTGCTCTCCAGCAACGGCGTTGGATCTGGCCGATCCGAAAGCGCAACGCCGCCCGCAAGTGAGGAATCAGAGCCAGGCAAAACACCAAGACACCAAGGGTAGATAAGTGGTCATTGATTCTTAGGCGTATGATCAAGGGTTCGCGGCCTCAGAATCGGACATCAGATGCGGCCCGCAGCGGGCCTTCCCGACACGAAGGGAAGAGCCAGGAAAGCCAATCCGACCCGCACCTGATTTCTGCACCAGATGGTTGCGCATCTTTTCTTCTTGGTCTTCCCTTGGTGTTCGAAGAGGGCCGCTGCGCCCCGCATCTGCTGGCCCACTCTTCGTCCACGATTCCTTGATCCCGCGCCTAGTGACGTCGCCCCGCTTATCCTACCCTTGGTGTCTTGGTGTTTTGTCTGGACTCCGTTCCGATTGCCTTCGCCCCGCCTCGCGCCGCCCGCAAGTGAGGAATCAGAGCCAGGCAAAACACCAAGACACCAAGGGTAGATAAGTGGTCATTGATTCTTAGGCGTATGATCAAGGGTTCGCGGCCTCAGAATCGGACATCAGATGCGGCCCGCAGCGGGCCTTCCCGACACGAAGGGAAGAGCCAGGAAAGCCAATCCGACCCGCACCTGATTTCTGCACCAGATGGTTGCGCATCTTTTCTTCTTGGTCTTCCCTTGGTGTTCGAAGAGGGCCGCTGCGGCCCGCATCTGCTGGCCCGCTCTTCCTCCACGATTCCTTGATCCCGCGCCTAGTGACGTCGCCCCGCTTATCCTACCTTGGTGTCTTGGTGTTTTGTCTGGACTCTGTTACGCGGTCTTTCGAATCCCCCCTCAGCTTAGCGCCGGAATCTCTTCTCCAGCACCGAGGTGACGACCTGCCGATCCTCGGAATCGAGGCGGGTTGCCAGGAGCACCGCACCGAAGATGACCGCGGCGATGACGCCGCGAAGTCCCAGCCGGATCACCAGTACCGAAATTCCACGCGGCCGAATGAAAAATAATCCCATCGCGGTTACCGCCGTCGCGAGTAATCCTTTCACATAGCGCCGGTCGTAGGGCGACAAGCCGAGCGTGCTTCGGACCGCGATAATCACCGACGAATTGATCGCGACCGCCGCGACAACATCCGCCACCGCGGCGCCGATGATCCCATACCTGGGGATCAGAAAAATATCGAGGCCTATCTGCAGGACCAGAACCGAGGCGGAAATCACCAGCAGCGCCTTCTGATGGCCGGTCAGGAGCAGCATCGAGCGCGCGGTGCCGGTAGACGCGTCAATAAGCGCTCCAATCGACAGGATCACCAGCACCTCGGTGCTGCCCTGGTATTTCGCGCCGAAGAACATTTTCAAAAGGTCGCGCGGCCCGAACGCGATCACCAGGAAGGCCGCCAGCACCGAGTAAAAAATCCATTTGGTGCTCACCCGAAACAGGTCTTCGAGGCGTCCGCGCTCTCCGCGCGTATACAGATTCGCGATCATCGGGCCGGCGATGGCGCTGACCGCGAATCCGGTCGCATACAGCAGTGACGCCGACTGGACCGCGGCCTGGTATAACCCGACTTCCAGTGGGCGCCGGAAGTAGCCAATCAGGATGCGATCGATCCACTGCATCGGGGCCGAGAACAGGCTGGCGGCGAAGGCGGGTAGCGAATAGGTCAGCAGCTCACCGAGGACGAGGGAGGGTTTCGTGGTTTTAGAGAAGGCCTCCGGAAACAGTCGCGTTAGGGAATATGCGCCGGCGCCGAAGCCCAGCAGGGTGGAAACCAGAAACGCGACCGCCGCGCCGCCCACTCGCCACCCGAAAAAGTACAGGACGACAAACCCAAGCAGGAACACCCCGCTGGTTAAAAGATCAAGATAGACTCGGTAGTTGAGGCGATAGGAGACCGTGGTCGCCGCGCGCGTCACTCTGAAACTCGCGGCGAACCCAATCGTGCAGGCGAAAACCCGCAGGACAGAGACCAGCTCCGGCCGGTGAAAGAAGTGCTCGGCAATCGAAGGCGCGAGTAAGAAGAGCACGCTGCCGACCAACATGCCCGCTACCAGGCTTGCGCCGAGCGACTGCGTCAACACATCGCGGACCTTGGCGGGCTCGTCCTTCGAGTATCGCGCGACGAAATAGATGGTCGCGCTCGCCAATCCCAGCGTGCTGATTTGCGAGCTGATACGTACCGCGGCCATGCCGATCGAATAGGTCCCGAATCCTCCCGGGCCAAGCAAGCGCGCCAGCAGGAGTTGCGCGATCCATCCCGCGATCGAGGCGAGCACTCCGCCGATGAAGGCGACGCCGCTGCCGCGCGCCAGGGTCGAGACGTCCTCGCGATGTGGGGTTCGGTCGGTCTGGCCGCGGGATGAATCAGGCATCGCTAACCGGCGGCTTCGCTGTCGCGCTCGGCTTCCCATGGAACGAAGCCAAACTTCCGCATCGCGGTTTCGCACAAAAAGCCGAAGTACAGCTCGAGGTGCGCGGGCTGCGACCATCGCTGCTCGAACATCCGGTAGCCGCGCTCGCCCAATTCTTTGCGCAACGATGGCGAAGCCGCGACCTGCGAAATCGCCGCAAGCAACTCCTCGTCGGCCTTATAAAGGATGCCGCCGCCGCTATCTCGCAGCAGTTCCGTCATGCCCGCCATATCGTGCGCGATGACCGGCGCCTTGCGCGCGAATGATTCAATCACCGTAAATGGGCCAGTCTCGTAATAAATCGAGGGCACGAGGCATGCGATGCTGTGCTCGTAGAGCGCCGCGAGTTCTTCGGAGGATCGCTGGCCGAGAAAGATGATGCGCGGGTTGCCGGCCGCCATCGCGCGCAGTTGGTTTTGATAAGTGCCGCTCCCCGCGACCAGCAAATCCGCGTCCGCCACCTTGTCACATATCCTGAAGAGAACCTGCACGCCCTTCACCAGCTCCAACCGTCCTACAAACAAAAAGTAGGGTTTCGGATGAGGCCGCGCGGTCGGCCCGCATTGGTACGCGCTGCCGATGACCAGCGGGAGATGTCCAACTGGTTGTGCGAAGCCCCGCGCCGCGTGCATCGCGGCGGTGAACTTGCTCGGGGCCAGAAACTTATCGACCTCTTTGGCGCAGTCTTCGATCAATGATGTGTAACGCCAGAGCTGCGGAGGACGTTTCGCCTGTATGGTGCAGCGAATGCAATCGGGCTTTTCGCAGAGGCGGCTACTATACTTCCATAGCGACATGATCGGGCAGTTAAGCCAATGATCGTGCGTGGTGTACAGCTTGATCGCATGACCTCGCGGGGGTTTCAGCTTCAGGACTGCCGGGCCGAGCAGTGTGATGTTGTGGAAGTGGATAACGTCAGGCTGCACGCCGTCCATGATGGTCTGGATCGAGCGAGTTTTCAGCATCGGCCTGCCGGTCTGATGCGACAGCAACGGCGACAGGAATCCATAGCCGCTGCGCAGAGCATGGACACGGACGTTGGGATGTTCGGGATAGGCGTTTTCGGGTTCGCCGGGATGCACGAAGTGATACGAGTCGTGACAATAGATCACATCGACATGATGCCCGGCGGCGCCCAGCGCGTGTGCGAGCCGGTACACATACATGCCGGTGCCGCCGATGTTGTGCGGCGGATAAAATGTCGTGATGTGCAGGAACCTGATGGGGCGGCTCAAATCGCCCTTGCCGATGCGCCATTGGCGGCGAAGTTCGCGGTCTCGCTGTTTCGAGGCGGGGCGTCGCCTTTCCACGCCGACAGGTCCCGCCCGATCAACTCCTCCAGTTCCTCCACTTCAGGTCGAAAAAGTGCGCGCAGCTTCGCCGCGGTTTCGGGCTGAAGCGGCGGGTAGGGCTCGCCTCCCTCGACAACGAAGGACCACAGCGCGGAACGTCTAAGCGATTTTGCCAGCGCGTGCGCACGATAGGAGTTCAGCGCGGACCAAGTGCGACCTAGCAGCCAGGCCGGCGCGCGATATCGCGGCGCGCGCTCGACGTAATTGCGTGCGCGGCGATCGATCTGGCGACCTTCAAGGGTCACGCGCCGAGCGCCGATGAAATCGCAAATCCGATCGAGGTAAGTCTGCGGGTCATCGGTCAGGTCATCGTAGATAGTCGCCAGCACCTGCTCTGGGCCGAAGCGCTCCTGCCATTTGCGCAGGTAAAACGCATAACGATTATTATCGCGAATCGTGGGCTCGGAAATGAGCGCCTCTTCGAAACTGCCGCGCAGTCGGGCCGAGCGACGTCGCACCCGATACGACGAATATGCGCGGTCGACCGGATCGCGAAATGTACAAATGATTTTGCACTCCGGAATGTGCGTTGCGATTCGATCGATAGCTTCGGGAGAGCCGAAGTAAGGGCAGGCCTCTCCGATTGGGCGCGAGCCATCGGCGTTACGGAAATGCCACGCGTACCATTCGATGCCCTTGTGGTAGCGATACTTGAAAAACAGCGTCTCCTTGATGCCCTCCGGCAACCATGCGACCGGCTCCAGCACCGCGTGCAGCCAACTGGTTCCGGTACGTCCCGGACCGACCGCGATGAACCCCGGAAGTTTGCGGCTCATCTGACTGCCTCGCCGGCCGCAATCTGCACGGAGGTTGCCGCAGTTTTGGACCGAGGCTTGTCGGTCCGATATTTCCATGCAGAAAGATCGCGTCCGATCAGCGCCTCGAGGTCCTCTATCTCCGGACGGAACATCGCGCGAACCCTCGCGTCGACCTCCGGGGTAAGCGGTGGATATTTTTTTCCTCCGCCGTGGAAGATCGACGACAGCCTCAGGCGGCGCAGATATTTCACGACCACGTACGCGTCGTGAGTCATCAACCATAGATACATCTGGTTGGAAATTACGGCCGCGCGAGGAAACCGGACTCGATGCGGTGCGGCGTTGTGTTCGAAGCGATCGAAGTTGCGGCCTTCGATCGCGACATGGCGGGCCCCGATGAAATCGCTTATCCGATCCAGGTACTGCTGCGGCGCGGTCTTCAGGTCGTCATAGAAGGCGACCATCACGCGGTCGGCACCGAAGCGCTGTCGCCATCGGCGCAGATAAAATGCGTAACGATTGTTCTCGCGGATCACTTGGTCGGTGGACGAAGCCAGGGCCTCTTCGAAACTCGGCGGCGTCCGATCGAAGCGATGCTTGAGCCGGTAATGGGAAAAGGCCCGCTCAACCGGGTCGCGCAGGGTACAAATTATTTTGCAATCCGGAATGTGCTCGGCGATGTGATCGATGGTCTCGGTGGTTCCGAGGTAGGGACAAATCTCGCCGATCGGACGTGAGTCATCGGCATGGCGAAAATGCGACGCGTACCACTCGATGCCCTTGTCATAGCGCCTGGAAAAGAAATTGGTCTCCTTGATGTTGTACGGGAGCCATACGACCTCGGCGAGCGCGGCATGGAGCCAGGTCGTACCGGTGCGCGGCGGGCCAATCCCAATAAATGCCGGAAGCTTGAGCGGTCTGCGAGCAGTCACCGAAGATACTCCGCGCGAATCTTCACCCTTCCATTGTTGCGGTGCAAGTTCCATCAGCGTCGGCATGATGTCGATATTTTCGGTGAACGCGGTGATCCTCGCGCCGCGCGAGGGATCGGCCGATGCTCGCGGGTCGCGGATGATGAGCGGGATGCGGTAGGAACCATCGAAGTATTCACCCTTGCCAAGCATCCAGTGATCGCCCATCTGCTTGCCATGATCGGAAGTCACAATGATCAGCGTCGAGTCCCAACGCCCGCTGCGCTTGAGGAACTGAAACAGCTCGCCGAGTGCCGCATCGACTCGGGTCATCAGGCCGAAGTAGACCGCCTTCATCCGGCGCAGTTGTTTCTCATCGGAAGGCGCGCGGAATGCCTTCCGTCCCAGCTGATACGCCAGCCACGGATGCTGCGCCGCCTCCTCTTCGATGGTGGCCTTGCGCGTGAAACCTGCCACCTTCGCCGGATCGTACATTTTGTTATATGGCTCCGGCGCTACGAATGGCGGGTGCGGCCGCCTCCTTCGCCCAGTTGGTATGGCGCGCATCGAGCGGAGTGCCGTTGGTGCCGGAGCGATGATTCTGCAGATACATCCCGGTGTGTAGCGAGGCGCGGCTCGGCCCGCATGGCGCGGCATTGGCGAAGTGGTACGCGAAGAGGACGCCGTCGGCGGCGAGCGCATCGAGATTCGGCGTGCGCACGACTGGATGGCCGAGCGCGGACAGACAATCGCCCCGCCATTGATCGGCGGTGATGAAGAGCACATCCAGCGGCGCATCCATCAGAGTCAATGTGCGTATCGCGCGCGTTGGCAGTCAAGGCGGCGGCGGCGTACAACGGAGCCGATGTCGGTTAACTTCTCATGACGCGCTCCGCCGAGGTCGCGATCGTAGGCGCGGGAATCCTGGGCCTCGCGCATGCGTACTGGGCCGCGCGCCGAGGACATTCGGTGGTGGTCTTCGAGCGTTCGCCCAAATCGATAGGCGCATCGATTCGCAACTTCGGCATGATTTGGCCCATCGGGCAGCGCGCCGGTGAGATTCATCAGATGGCGATGCGCAGCGCCGCGACCTGGACCGAAGTCCTCAACGACGCGCACCTGCCGTATCGTCCGACCGGATCGCTGCACGTCGTCTATCATCAGGATGAAGCCGACGTCGCCGAGGAATTTTGCGAGCGCGCGCCGGCGCAAGGCTATCGATGCGACTGGCTGTCGCCGCCGGAGGTACTCGCGAAAAGTCATGCGGCGATCGCGGAGGGACTCCGCGGGGCAATCTGGAGCGAGACCGAGTTCACCGTCGATCCTCGGCAGGTAATTACCAAACTGCCGCAATACCTCAGCGAGAAATTCGCCGTGCAGTTTCGATTCGCCTCGGCGGTGCAATCGATTCAGCTTCCGAAGATCGAAGCGGGCGGCGAAATTTGGCACGCGCAGCATGCGTTGGTGTGCGGCGGCGACGATTTCGAAACCCTCTATCCCGAACTCTTCGCGGGCAGCGGTCTCACCCGATGCAAACTTCAGATGATGAGAACCGCGCCGCAGCCGCGCGGCTGGGAGCTGGGCCCATCGCTTGCCGCGGGCCTCACGCTCAGGTTTTATCCGGCGTTCGAAATCTGCGTCAACACGCTGCCGAAGTACAAGGCGCGAGTCGCGCGCGAGATGCCGGACTACGATCGCTGGGCGATTCATTTGCTGGTCTCGCAAACCGCGGACGGCGCGCTCACCATCGGCGACTCGCACGAATACGGCCTCGCGGTCGATATTTTCAACAAGGATGAGATCGATCGCCTCATCCTCGAAAACGCGCGCACGTTTCTAAGCGTGCCGGATCTGAGGATCGCCGAACGATGGCATGGTGTCTACGCGAAACATCCCAACGCACCTTATCTATCGATCGACGCGGCGCCGCGGGTCAAAATCGTCACTGCGCCGGGTGGCTCGGGGATGACGCTATCATTCGGGCTCGCTGAGCAGACGATTCGCGAGATGGGACTTTGACCAACAGTCACAGCAATCAAAGGATCACGGCGGTGATTCTCGATTGGGCCGGCACGACCGTCGATCAGGGCAGTCTCGCGCCGGTGCGCGTGCTGCGGCGCGTATTCGAATCGCGCGGCGTGCTGATTTCGGAGGAAGAGGCGCGTCGCGATATGGGCATCCCCAAGCGCGATCACCTCCAAAGCATCGTCTCGTCGCCCGCGGTGTCGCAGCGCTGGCTCGCGCGAATGGGCAACGCACCCTCGGTTAGCGACGTCGATGCGATGTACGCCGATTTCGTGAGGTTACAGCTCGAGTGCCTCGCGCGAGATTCTCCGGTCATCGATGGGATCGCGGAAACTATCGCGCGGCTGCGGAAGCGCGGCATCAAGATCGGCAGTACTACAGGATACACCGACGAGATGATGGATATCCTCACACCCGCGGCGGACGCAAACGGCTATCGCACCGACTGCGTTGTCACTCCCGATGATGTCGGCGGAGGCAGACCGCATCCGTGGATGATTTTCCTGAATGCGATCCGGCTGCAGATCGACCATCTGTCATCGATCGTCAAAATCGGCGACACCATCAGCGATATCGAAGAAGGGCTGAACGCCGGCGTCTGGAGCATCGGAGCTGCGCGCACCGGAAATCTCGTCGGCTTGAGCGCGAGTGATTTCGCCGCGTTGCCGAGCGAGGAACAACAGCGAAGGCTTGAGCGCGCGCGGACGGCGCTCCTCGACTCCGGTGCGCATGAGGTGATTGATTCGGTCGCCGATCTCGAACCGACCATCGATCAGATCGAAGCGTGGCTGCGCGAAGGGCGGTCACCTACCGATCCGGTGTCCTCGCTACGCAACCGCGCCTCGATCCGACCGCATTCGCGCGACTGAAGCGCCAGCGCGGCGGCAAAAGTTTTCTCGTCGGGGAGTTCACCGCCGCGCATCAGGAAATCCAGCGCCTGACGTTCTTCCGGCGAAATTTCCGCACTGTCCAGGTAAGCGCGACGGACCTGCGCGGCATCGGTCAAAATCGCGCTGTCCTCTAAGAACAAACGAACCGCCACGAGCTGGCAGAAGTTGCAATCCTTCGAAACGTATTGCGGCCGGTAACGCAGGGTGAACCGATGGAAGAAGAAGTACTGCGCGCACCATCGAAGCCGCTCATCGCGCGAGGGCGGCGCTGGAATGCGCGGCGGCGTTCCGAAGAGCGTCTCGCCGAAGGCCGCGATGTGCTCATGAAGAAACGGGAACGGCGTGCCGAGAAAAAACCACGGATGCTCGAACGCGGGCCGCGGAATCATCGTGATCTGCGCATGCGTTCCACGGATACCGAAAGTGCGGCCGCCGAATGATCTCTTGATCGCAAGCACCGCATCCTCAAAGTCCGCAGGCGGCACCTCGTCGCGCAGGATGAGATCGATCTGGTACTCGAGCGGAGCCCAGTGCGGCGTGGAATATATGATGATGCATTCGGCGATCGCTCGCAGCGACTCCTCGCGCGCGATGCGATCGCGCAACTCGGCGCGATGCTCCTCGGGCAGCACAGGCGACTGAGCATTCGCAAATGCCATCCACTCCGCGTCAACAGGGACCGGAAGTTGGTGATAGAACTCCGCCGCCAGCGCCACCGATCGATGCAGTGTCTGCGCCTTCCGGGCCTCACCATCTGACGCCCGGAATCCGTTGCCCTCAAGGTCGCCGATGAGCGCGGTCATCCCGGCGTCATCCGCGAACAATGACGCCGCCGCTGAATCGGATAGATATACTTCTCCCGGAGCAACCAGACCGCGTGCGGCTTGAAGGTGATACTGACTCTTCATCGCAATCCGGAAACATAGCCGCATGTGGCCGGCGGCGAGGCTCAGATTCGGCGTCAGCACATGCGTCTGCAGCACGTTGAGCCACCACGCGTTGAACTCCGGATGACACGCGATGCTCATGCGATCGATCACCCGATGATGGCCGTCACCTCTCGCCTCGTGGCCGCCGATCCTGATCCATCCGCCGGGCGCACTCAGGATCTCCGCCGCACCTGGGCTTGCCTCCATCTGCGCGAGCTCGCGCCGCGACACGATGCGCGCATCCTGCGGAAAGACGAAGAAGAATTTCCGGCTCAAGGCGTCGAGGCCCTCCGCGCAGGTCCGCACCACCGCGGCGTCCCGCGCCGCATCATCATTGAGCACGACGGTAAGATCGATATCACTCTGGCCAGGCGCGAAAGTGGCAAACCGCGGATGGCTGTGTCGAGTGTAAACCGCCTCGACCCCCGGTATCCGCGCTAACTGGCGGCCAACAATCCCGGTGACGACCTGGCAGGCTTTTCGATAAAGGGTCCGGACTCCTGGCAATCGCGCGCTCGCGATGATCCCCGAGCGAAATCGACGCCGCCATCCCTCCACCATCAAGTCCTCGCCCGGCGGGTTCTCAGCGCTTCTTTGAATGAGCGACTGGACTGAAGGAAAGTATCGCCGAAGGTCATCGATGGTTCGATGTGGGTGTTTTCGTGGAATTCATTGAAACTTGTGATCACGATCAAATCGGGTGTCGGATCGAGGTCGAGCGCGACTTGCTGCATATGCTCGTAGGTTAGCGTTCCTCGCCGTGAGGTAAGTCGGTACCTACTCTGACTCCGCTGCGGAGAGGCAAGCTCCGTGTCGTCGTAGCCCGGACATATGGTGAAAGCGCGCACCGCGCCGCCGTCCTCGGCAAAGGAGCGGTAACTGCTAGTCCAGATCGCTTCGCGCACGGTGCGCCGTCCCACCTGCAACGGCGAGTAAATGCACCATCCGCTGAAGAACTCGCGCAGTGGGCGCGGAACGAACTGGTTGAAAACGAGCTGGCCGGTTGCGATCGCATAGAAGCCGCGGGTCAGCCGAGCCATCAGATCGCGATGATAGAAGAGGAAGCCGAGAAACGGGCCGCTCAGGTAGTACCAGAGCAGGGGACGGCCTCGCACTCGGAGGTAAACCGGAGACGACATGAATTCGTTTCGCAGTGTAGTGAAGGCTTCCTGGACCACCTTCTCATCCTCGGTATTGATCGCGAGCAGGATAGTGAGTGACAACGGTCGCGATGCCTTCTCCGCGGCGGCAAAAAGCTTTCGCGTCGCTTCGAGTTCGGTCGGATTGAGTCCCTGGAAGGTGACCTGCCAGTTGACCACCAGAAAGTCGAGCTGCGCGTCATCAGCCATTTGCAGATGACTGCGAATCAAGTCCGGATCGCCCGATGAATACGCGCCGCCGAGTGGAGGATCGGTGACCGCCGCAAACTCGAGGTTCTCATTCCAATGCTGCGGCCTATCGCCGGCGTGATACCAGGGATAGTAATGCGCTCCGAGCAGTGGTTGTCGTGGCTTCGCGGCGCGACGCGACACCGTCTCGCGAAAGAGGTCGAGCAGCTCACTCGCAGTCCGTTCCCAGCTATGGTCCGCGGCAATTCCGCGGCCCGCCGCTCCCATCCGGCGCGCGAGCTCCGGATCGCCCAGCACCGAGGCGATACTCTCCGCGATCTTGTCGGGGTGCGCGGGAACGAAGCGGGCGCAAGTATCGTTGAGGACCTCGCTGTAGCCGCCACCCTCGGTCGCGATGACCGGCCGCGCCGCCGCGGCCGCTTCCAGCGGAACCATTCCGAAGGGCTCGCGTTGAGGAGTGTAAACGCAGATCGAAGAATGCGCGTAGAGCTCACTCAAGGTGTCCTGATCGACGCGGCCGCTGAACTCCACCCGCCCATTGAGGCCGAGATCGCGCGCGAGCCGGCGTAGATTCTGCTTCTCAGGACCTTCACCAACGATCCTGAGGTTTCCTTTCGGCAGCCGCGCCAAAGCCTTTACCACCAAATCGATCCGTTTGTGCTGCCAGAGGTTGCCGACGAACATCAGCGGGTCGGCCGCCGATGGTGGTGATACCGTCGCCGGAAGATTCACCCCTGGATAGACGACTTTGTCCGGAGTGCGACCATAGATCGTTCGCAGGTACTCGCCGGTGCTGCGACTGTTGGTGGCCAGCCGATCGATGCCGGCGGAGGAATCGATGGTCTCGATGAGATGCAGCAACACATCCAGCTCGGAGGCGACCACCCGGTCATAGGTCATCTTCGGATACAGATGGATGCTGACCTGCTCCGCGCCGTGATGCTCGCGGCGCAGGTCGTAGAGGATGCGCAGCGGCTCGGCAGCGAACCAGACCGAGGGCCGCCGCTGAATGAAGTGGGTCGGGAACAAATACAGAAAGTAGAGATCATGGGGCCGGATCATCTGCTCCCAAACTCTCGGAAGCACCACGGTGTTGTAGAAAAAAGCATCCGGACCGGTGCGGCCGCCCGGAAGCTGGACCACTTTGACCTCCGGCCCGACGTCGAATTCCTCCATCAGCTCGCGCCGAAAGAGCGGGGTGTAGAGCGTGATGTCGACCACTTCCTGCCAACGCCGCATGCATTCGAGCAGGTAGACTTCCGAGCCGCCGTAGTGATGGAGCTGCGCGGTGACGATACCAAGGTTCATTCAGTCCACCCGCACTCCACGTTGAGATCCGATGGAATGAAATAACTGCGCCCCAGCACCGATTCGTTCACCATAAGATTGTGTATTAGTCACTCTCAATGTCACCGCAATAATAGCGCCCTCAGGGACTCCGCCATGATCGTCCAATTGCCGTAGTAGCGCTCGACGATAACACTCGGAGTTACCGCCAGGGTCATCAGCGGGAAAAGGAGTACCGGATACCAGCTCAGCATCAGCAATCGCTTGGCCCTGGGGCCATATTCGGGAATTGCCCACGCAAGAAGTGGCAGCACGGGAAGTATATAGCGACCTTGCAGCCCATTGATGGTATCTGCTCCCAGAGCTGTCCAGGTCAGATACAGCGCGAGGCTGGTTGCGGTCACCAGCGCGGCCACCGCCACTAGCCCCAGCATTCCGGGGTATAAGCTGGGCCCGCGATTCCCCGGCGCGATCAAGGCCATCACGAGCGCGATCCCGGCGGTGCGATAGTACCAGTCCGGCATCACCGCATCGGTCCATCCCAGATAGCCGATGATCGTCTTCAACAGCCAGACGCCATTCTGCACGAAGGTTTTCAACATGACGGTTGGCAGAAGTAGTGGATTTGCCAGGACAAGGTGGAATTGGCCCGAAATGGATTCATCGGACGGCACCGGCGGAGTCAGTCCGGAGAGAATTCGCATCCAAATGATAACTATCGCAATAGCGGCTGCTCCGATCAGGCTTTTACTTCTCCATGCCGAATCGCCCCGGGTCACAAAGGCAGGTGAAAGGAATGCGAGCGCGAACATGGTCGGCCGCGCCATCGTCGCCGCTACCACGATCGAGGCGAACACGGCGAACTCTCCGATGCTCGCGGGTCTACGCTCGGTGAGAAGTCGCGAAGCCATCGCGACCACGAGAATAGAAAGGCTGATGATCGAGGCATCCTGCGAGGCCGAAGCAAACTCCGACAGCGTCATCGGCAGCAGCAAGGTCGCGAAGGTCAGCGCCCTGCCGCGCCGACAAATCGAGAGCGCGAGGAAGCTAACCGCGCAGGCCGTCAACCCATTTAACATGCGCACCAATACCGCGGTACGGGCGAGACTTATGCCAGCCATGCGGCCGAGCAGCAGTCCAATTACCTGGGGCAGATAGAAAAGCGGGCCGTATTGAGCGGTATTCTGAAAATTGATCTTTTCCTTAGGACCTATCCATCGGATTCCCCCGGCCTCGGTCGCCTGCGCAACGGTTTCCTTCACCTCCGAATGGAAGGGCATGGCTTGATAGAGCGCGCCCATTTCGATCCAGCCACCGTCGATAGTGCCGCCGAGCCGCTCTGAAATAATCTCGCCATGTCGTATCTCATCGGCGCGCTGAAGATGCGCCAGCTCGTCGGCAACCTGGAATGGCGGGGTGATGCTCGAGAGCACGATGACGAAGGGCACGGCATAGATGAGGAACAGCCAGGCCAATCTATTTTCCACGAGCTCCCAAAGGAGCGCGGAACACGGTGCGGGCGCCGCCGCATCCAATACTCCTGGACGCGTTGGTGTAGCGCATCGGAATCGCACCCGCGATAGTCGGGCAGATCGATATTGTTCAGCGATTTTGGTCATTGCGCGCAGGGTGTCCGCGACCGGCGGTTACAGCTTCCCGAACAACCCCTCCGAACGGCCAGCACCATACAGGAAGCAGCTACGGTAGTCGTCATCCAGCAGCGAAAGAAACTGCGGATGCGACCAATCCCAAACTCTCGAAGGCATTCGATCTACATCATCGGGAGGACCGTTAACCCAATCGTTTGCCGAGTTGGACAAGGCGCCGTGCCCGTTAATCGCAGCTCCGATAATCAGGGTCAGGAGTCCGAAACCCATAGCGCAATATTTCAAGGTGGACGGGCGATCCGATTGCAAGCTTCGACAGCCAAGGACTGCCAACAGAAAGAGCCATGGAATGATGTCAATCGTCAGGCGTGCTCCGTAACAATGACCGCCCCACCAGTTCGGATCGGTCGAAACCACGAGCGTATGAGCGATGATGACGCCCAGAGAAAGGATCGCTACAGGCCGATGCGTGAGCGAGCGCCAATAGTAGGCAACCAGCAGCAGGACAAACAGCGATCCCGGAACGTAGACGAACAATCCTCGCGAAGGGCTGAGCAGGTTACCCGCGACTCCTTCCCAAAGATGGCTAGAGCTTAAGTGGAAAAGGTAATAGCTCGGAAGCGGCTGGCCTGAAACCTTCCACGAATAAACCATGAACAAGAACAGCCAAACCGCCCCGGTGCGGGCGAGTACGATAAATTCCTCGCGGCGAAAGATCAGCAGGTAAGCGCTGATCGCCGCAATCGGAATCGAGCTGGTAGGACGAACGAAGTAAGCCCATGCCAGGACTGTCGCGAGTATGACGGGTCTCCCGCGAACCTGACGTTCTTCCGCTGCGAGAAGCAGATAGGCGGCCAGGCCGAGGAGGAATATCTCCCAGGTATGCGACCATAGCACCCGCGACGCGGTACTCCATATCTGGGTGCCAAAGGTACCCCCCACTGCCAGTAGACCACTCCAGGATAGCGGCAAGAGAAGCAGCGCGGTGCGGAAGAATACTATCGTCAAACTCGCCATCAGCACCGCGGCGAGAGCTTCCTGGATGATTTGTTCGCCGGCCTCGTCGTAATGGCCATCAGCATCAAGCGCGGAGATACCGAAAGCATTCATTAACGCGACGAACGGGAGCGACAGAATGCTGCTGCCGATCGGATATGCATACAGAACTCTTCCGCGATTTACTTCCATCTGGTACGGGTAGCCGTTGGACCTATACTCAGGGTTAGCAGAAGGCTGCATCCGCGGTATCGTACCGTCCTGGATCGCCACGCCATGGTGTCGTAACAGATTTTCGCTGACCAGCATCGAGTATTTCGCATCGGTCATACCGTGTAAGCCGAAGATCACGAAGATCGCAAAGGACGCCACGAACAAGATGACTTCGATCGCGGACTGATTTTCGCGGGATGAGCCCAGGTCGCCGACCTTAGGTGCGTCGGTGGTATCGATGTCTTCTACCGCCCCCCGCTCCGGCTCGCCCGGGATAGCCAGGCGTATGGCCGCATCGTCGCCGCGGCTAGGCATGGTGAAAGCACCGCACCCGATCACATGTAGCCATCGAAAATGAAGCTCCTGGCGCCGGAACACAGGGCGGAACGCATCGCGAGGGGATTGACTACGAACCACAGGGCAGCGAACGTTGCGTTTTATAACGCGCGGTTAATTCGGCCCATACAGGTCGCGCAGATCCCGCCTTCCTCCCTTACATCGAGGCGAAATAATCCTTCTTTCGGAGAGGAGTCGCAAGTTTTTATCGACGCCGGCCCGGTCGGACATTCGACGGAAAATGTGGATCTCTCGTCGTCGATCAAATCCCCGAGTCCTAGATTCCCAAGTCCAGAAGATTGTAGTCCTTGAGGCTCGGCTTCCTGCCCGGAGTCCATCGATACAACTCTTCCTGCTCCGCCAGCGGGTCGTATCGATACGGCTTTTCGTTGGGAAACCGCTGCTGGCGCGCGCTGATCGCATACATGATCACCCGCGAACGCTCGCGAATGCGCTGCTCATCGTAAACCGCGACGGCGTTGTGCACCCCCCCGCTCACGACGCCCAGAACTGACTTGCGGCGATGGAAACCGAAGTTGATCGTGACCCGAACATCCTCGCTGGTATTAGCAAACGACCCGTGAATCGCCTGCCGATTACAAATCACCACATCGCCGGGCGCACAGATGAGAGGCACCGCGTCGGGCAAGCGCTCCGAGCCGGCCGCCGCGACCATCGCCTTGATGTCCGCTTTGCCAATGCGATGCGATCCCGGCACAACCCACAGCCCGTTCGCGGCGTTGCACCCATAAAGCTGCGCCATGAAGTTGAAGCCGTGCGTGCCCTCGTCGAGGGAGGGGCTCTCCCAATGAGTCCAGCCGTCCTGATGCCACGCGACCGAACCGCCCAGGCCGGCTTGCTTGATCCAGACCGCTTCGTTGAATGGCGTGAAGTCCTTGCCATTGATGGTAGCAGCGGCTGCCAGTAACTGCGGGTGGCCGTAGAGCCGCAGACAGGCATCGGAAAACTGCAGCGAACCGAGCACGAGCTGCACGACATATTCGGGCGCCTCTTTAGGCGGCGTCGGTTCGTTCATCTTCACCGGATGGCGTCCATGCGCATGCGCGGTACCGCCGATTGGGTCGGACAACGGTTTCACCCAACTGATGTTGAGGGCCTCGCAGTCCACGCCGAGGGCCGGACGACCCTGGCTATCCACCTTGGCACCCTTCGTCACCGGCGTGCGCGATACGATATCGGCAACGTCGTGCTCGATGTCCTTGAGTTCGTCTTCGTGCAGCAGTCCCTCGAAGACATAGAATCCGCAGCGCACATACGCGTCGACGATCGCAGGATCGAGGTTGCCCTCGCGGCCGAAGCGAATCGGGCCGCGGTTGCCGAGCCGCATCGCGCGCTCCTCACCTTCCTTGCGATAGCGCTCCATCGCGGCCTGCTCGGGTCCATAGTCGACGATGGGAACTTTGACGAGGGGCAAGTTTGCCATGCGGTTCTCTCCTATCCGTACGCGACCGGCGTACTACCGAACGCATCGTAGCAGAAAATCATCAGTTTTTATTGCTCCGACCACACCCCTCCGGCATCCGAGCGGTATCCAATCGCGCGATATGCGGCATCGATTAGCGACTGCCCGCGATCATTCATGAGGATGCCGAAGCCCATCCGATTCATCGAGTAACCGAAACTCATCTTGCTTTCGGGATCGGCAAAACCAATCGAGCCGCCCGCGCCGACGTGGCCGAACGCGGGGGCGGAAACTATCAGCGAGCAATGCTTGGCGTTGTCGAGGCCGCGATTGTCCATCGCCTTCATGAAGCCAAGCGAGAAGCGGGTCGGAATTCTGAGGGTGGCATCTTCGTGCGTCGCGACCGAGCAGAGACTCATCCGGGTCACCGCGTCGCGGCTGACCAGGCGCACCCCGCCCTGCTCTCCACCGTTAGCTAGTGGAGCATAGAGCCCGGCGAGGCCGCGCGCATTCGAGATTCCCGTCGCGGAACCAATCTCGGCGGCGTGCGCATCGCGGCTGTTGGCGTCGAAGCCGCCGTTGTTGAACATGAAGTAATGGGTCGCGGAATCCTTCTCCCGGGCGGCTTGCGAGATGCGGCTGTTGCGCACCTCGTCGGTGACGGGCGCATAGATCATCGGCGCGACGCGAGACTCATACTGCTCCGGCAGACCGATCCAGAAATCGATCCCGAGTGGCTTCGCGACTTCATCGCGAAAAAATTCGCCGAGTCGTTTGCCGGTCGAGCGATGAACCATCTCTCCGACCGTCCATGCCGAAGTGATGCCGTGATAGCCGTTGCGTGTGCCGGGCTTCCAGACCGGCTCCTCGCGTTCGAGCAATCCAATCATATGATCGTAGTCATAGAACGCGCCCTTCTTGAGCCGCGCACGCAGATGCGGCAATCCCACCGAATGATCGAGCATCATCGAGACTAGCGCGCCTTCTTTTCCGGCTTGCCCGAATGCCGGCCAGTAACGCGTCACCGGGGCATTGAAATCGAGCAGCCCGCGATCGGCAGCCATATGCGCGCAGAGCGCCGACGCCCCCTTGGTCGCGGAAAACACGATCGATATGGTGTCACGCGTCCATGGCGCGCCGCCCTCGGCAACTTTGCCGCCCCACAAATCGACGACGGTGCGGCCTTCGAGGTTGAGGCATACGCTGGCGCCGAGTTCGTCGCGCTTTTCAAAATTCTCGACGAAAGTTTGCAGCACGCTGTCGAATTTCGGATCGCATTCGCCCTCGACAAGGCCCACACTAGTGGTCAGGGAGATCTTTTTATTGCTCATGATGTACTGGTTCCTTGAAATTATTTCAGGCCGTAAACTCGGGATGCGGTTTCACTGAAGAGTGCTGACTTCTCGCTCTCCGAGGCGCCGGCGGCGAGACGCTTGCACGCGTTCCACAGGACCGCATAGCTGCTCCAGCGCTTTTGCACCGGGAAGTTGCTCTCGAACAGGCAGCGGCGTGCGCCGAATTTTTCCACGCATACTTCGAAGAAAGGTCGCCATGCCGCGGCGATCTCTTCGGAGGATAGCGGCGCCGCGACTCCCTGCCCTTTCGGCTTGGAGCGTCGAACCGGCAGCGCGCCGAGCTTCACATGGACGTTGTTATGAGCCGCAAGCGCCGTCATTCCCGCGCGCCACTCCTCGAAGGCCTCGGCGGTACGGCCAGCATTGGGGCCGCCGAGAATCGGGCTGCCGAAATGATTCAGCACGATGGGAGTATCGGAAAGCTCGCCGCGAGGTCGCCGACCTCGCTCAACTGCGGGTGGTACACCCACGCATCGAAAGTGAGTTTCAGTCGGGCGAGAGCTTTGAATCCCTCGCGGAACGGCTTCTCCGCGAGGATCTTCGGACGCGGCACGGTGTTGTGCACGCGTTCATCGGCATCCCACGCGGTAGAAAATCGAATCGCGTGAAACCGTCCGCCACTCGCCGCGATATGCTTCTCGAGGATCGCCTCGGCGCGCGAACCGAGAGTCAGGTTGACGTTCCCAACGATCGCCGCACACGCATGAGCCGGACCGAAGCCGCCGCTCGCGCTCATCGCGGCCACGCCGGTAACGAATTCCGTCTCGCCTAACGAGCGCAACTCTTCGGGTCCATCGGCGCGATACATCGAGCCGCATTCCTCGAACACGGTCGCCTTGATTCGATGGCCACTCGACAAGTCCGCTAGTAATTCGGGAAAGAGATAGACGTTGCCCGGATGACTCCACAAGTGGTGATGGGCATCGACGATCGGCAACTCCGGCTCGATGATGTCTTCGCGATATTGCGCCAGCCATGCTTCATCGACGCGGCCAGAGAAATCAGCACCAGATGCCATAGCTCAAACTCCCTTCACTTCAAAACCCTATCTAGGGATAACCGGCAGCATCAGGTACGAAGCCTTGTCGGTCTGATGAAAAATCGTTTGGCGCGCGGGAACTCCTTTAGTGCCTTCGCCGAACGCCTCGCCGGTGTTGAGGTTGCGATCGAAGCGCGGGAAATTGCTGGAGCTGACTTCGAGTCTAATACGATGACCGGGCAGAAAGACATTGCTGGTGGCCCACAAATCAATCGTGAAGAGATACGGCTTGCCGGCCTCCATCAGCTTCGGCGCGCTGGCGGACTCGCGATAGCGCGCGCGAATGATGCCATCGAGAAGATTGCGCGCGTAGCCATCGGGATGCACATCCACCAGCTTGGCGGTGAAGTCGGTATCGACCGCCGACGACGATGCCCATAAGACCACCGTGACCGGTCCGGTGACTTCGAGTGGCTGCTCCAGCGGATCGGAAGTATAGACCAGAACATCGCGACGCTCTTCGACCGGGCGCTGATCCTGCACACCCATATCAATCGCGAGGTTGTTGCCACCTAGCGATGGAACCGGATCATTGGGATCATAGGTATAAGCGTCGGCGGATTCATTGTCCGGCGGAACCGTAGCAAGCGCGCCATCGCCACTTAGCGCATTGGCGCCTTTCTCACTATGCAGGAAATAGCGGACCTGCCGCATATTCGGAGGCGGCCAGTCAGAGAGTTGCTGCCAGCGATTCTCACCCATGGTGAAAATCGTGACCGGCGGCTCCTCGATGACTCCATTGTCGACGTCCTTGAGCCAGTAGTCGAACCATTGCAGCAGGGTCTCATTGAGGTCGATGAGCGCGGCGGGCCCGAAATCGATATCGCCGGTGCCCCGCGAGCTCGGCACGTGATACGGAAGCAGATGGCCCCACGGTCCGATGATAAGTCTCTGCCCGTTGCGCGCCTTCTCAGAGTTACTGTTAGCCTTGATGCTTTGATAAGCGGTCTGACCGCCTTCGCCGAAAATGTCGTACCACGAGGTGACATGCAGCATCGGCACATTTACGCTCGCGGCACGGCGGTTGACGTTGGCGCGATACCAATACTCACCGTCATCAGCATGCGCGATATGGTCGTCGAGATAGGGCGCGGTCTCCTTAAGGAGCTTGACCCAGTCCTTGATCGGAAGATGGCGATACCACTTGTCTGTGAGTGGAGTGAAGGCATTCAGGCCGAAACGAGTCTGCCGCATGATGGGAAACTCACCGCCTTCGACGTACTCCTTCATCTTCTCGAACAGGTCGTTGCGCCTGGCTCGCTTCAGCGTGTTGAGTCCCTTGAAGATGGCATAGGGGAGCATCCATCCCCACAACGAAACGCCGCCGGTGTGGTAGATCCAGCTCGCGTGATAGTCCGATGACGCCGAAACCGGCGCCATCACCTGCAACGAGGGCGGCATCGGATCATTGCACGCGATCATGTACTGCGTCAGTCCGAGGTAGGACTGGCCCGTCGTTCCTACCCGGCCGTTGGACCACGGCAGCCGGGCCGCCCACTCGACCGCATCGTAACCGTCGGCAATCTCCTGGAAGATGGTGTCGTACTCGCCTTCGGATTCGAAGCGGCCCCGACAGTCCTGCATCACCGAGATATAGCCATAGCGCGAGAAGAGGTAGCCGGCGCCGTTAGGATCGTCGGAGCCCTTCTTGTTGTAAGGCGTGCGGCTGAGCAGTACTGGAAAACGTCCCGGCGCGTCAGGACGGATCACGTCGGCATAGAGCGTGACTCCGTCGCGGGTCTTCATCGGAAGGCTTTTCTCGGTCGTGACTTTGTAGGTCTTACGCGCCGGTACTATCACGTGGGTCTCCTCCGAGGAGCTACTAACTCTCCGTCACTACTTCACAGGCGTATTCTCGAGGAACTCAACCGTATTTCCGTCCGGATCGGTTACCATCGCGATGGTGACTCCGGGCCGGAAATCCGTCACCGGCATAGTCAGCTTGATGCCCTTCGCTTCGATCTGCGACATCAAACCCCGAATATCCGGGACCGAGATGGTGAAGTAGCGCAGGCCGAGCCCGCCCATCGGTCCGCCCGGCGCGGGCTTACCCGTGGGAGTTTTATTGAGCTTCAGCAACTTGATGATCGTGGTGCCGCATTTGAGGCGATACATACGGCCTCCCGGCAAGGCCAGCTCGCCTTCCATTTCCAGTCCAAGCCCGTCGCGGTAGAAGCCGAGGGCCGCTTTCTCGTCGGTCACGACGATTCCCAAATCGATAGAGTCTTTGCTTACCTGCACGCCTGTCTCCTATCGCGCGAGTTGCGCGTCACGAATGCTAACCAGCTGTTTCCGCGATACTCAAATTTTATGCACCGGGCGGCGCGTGCTGGCCGCTCCCGTGCTGCCCCGATTCAGTCCGACTACCGATAGCTCTGCTTCACGCGCGGTTCCAAACCGCCGCCAGATGTCCGGGCCGGCCGCCGTCAGGCCGCCATCCACCACCAGCGCCTCGCCGGTGACGAACTCGGAATCATCACTGGCCAGAAAGAGTGCGGCTCCCGCTATATGCTCCGGCTTGCCATGCTCCGGCCACGGTTGAAGTTGCTCCATCCGCTTGGCGGCGGCCGCCGGGTCGCCACGATCAGTTAGCGGAGTAAGCACGCCTCCAGGACAGATCGCATTGACCCGAATCTTGTCAGCCGCGAGCTGCAGCGCCGCGCCACGAGTTAGATTAATGACCGCGGCCTTGGCCGCCGAATAGATCAGCGGTCCGCCCCCGCCGCTGAGACCCGCGATAGACGCGGTGTTGATGATCGATCCGCCGCGGTCCTGCCGCTTCATCGCGCGCGCCGCATGCTTGATGCCGAGGAAGACGCCTTTCGCCAACACATCGAAGGTGTAATCCCACTCATCGACTTCGACATCCCAGACCGGACCCGTCGCGCCGCCGACGCCGGCATTGTTGAACACGATATCGATGTGGCCGAAATCGGAAATCGCCAAGTCGATCATCGCGGCGATCTCGGGTTCTTTGGCGACGTCGGTTCGAATGAAGCGGACCTGCTCGCGAAATCCGCGCTCGGCCGCAATCGCGAGAGTCTGCTTCCCGGTATCTTCGTTGTAATCCGCGACGACGACCGACGCTCCTTCTTTGAGGAAGCGCAGCGTGGTCGCGCGGCCCATCCCGCTGGCGCCGCCGGTAATCACCGCAACTTTGTTCTCAAGCCTCATCGGTTGAACCTCGCTCTCGTAAGCCTGACTACTTCGGCATAGTGCATTACGGCTTCCACGTCCATCGAGCGCCGATGCCGAAGATACGGACCCCTACTGCCCGTCGTCAGGGGCAATCGAAAGCGGCGCGGAAGCCCGCTTGCCGGACGAAAACAGCATCGACGCCGAAAGGCCCGATCGCGGGCCGTCAGATGCCAAGCGGGATTCAGGTTGCAAGGTCGGCGGCATGCCGCGGTCGATGGAGGTCGCCGACGAAAATCGACGGCAATGCTCATCTTGACATCGGAACGGAGGTTTCGATCTTCGATGGCGCGCTGCCCGTCCCGCTTATATCCGGATGGGTTTTCGCGAGTTCCATCACACCTTCCACATCGCCACCGCTCCCTGACATCGATCGTAGACATTGCGCGGGCGTTGAAAAGCCTACCCTCGGTCTGGTTTAAGGTCTGTTGAACGGACAGGGCGCAGCTTTGCGCCCATCTCGAAAACTGCGCAACCGACCGGAGCTGCGATGGACCAACATATAACCCGCCCGATCCTGTGGAACGTGCCCGATGCCTTCGTCGTGATCATGTACTTGCTCACGGCGCTATGGACCGCGGCGATCATCTACGCGGCGTGGAGCTGGTTGCGCGTCCTGACTTTGGGGCAGCCGGAAGAGGGCCGCTTTCAGCAACTGCCGCGCCGCGTCATCCTTTCACTGCGCGATTCCTTTGGGCAGGGCGTCGTCATCCGCGAGACCTGGGGATGGATGCACTACTCGTTCTATGTGGCATTCGTCGGGCTCTTCATCGGCACGGTGATCGTGCTCATCAACGATCCGAGCCTCGGGCCGGTGACGCCGGTGCAGATTCTGCTCGGCAAGATGGGCATCTCGACGCGCTTTTACTACGGCGATTTTTACCTCGTCTACAAAGCCGCGATGGACACCTTCTTCCTGCTCCTGATCCTCGGGGTGCTCGCGGAAGGCGCGCGCCGAGCGTTTCGACGCCCTACTACCCTAAACCCGCCGCCCGCTGAAAAGGTCATCGACAATTTCGAGAACAAGCTCGGCTACGAAGTCCCGATGCTGATGATGGTGCTGGTCGCCATCACCGGCTTGATGCTCGAAGGCGCGCGCATCAACGCGCAGCATCCGGACTTCACCGAATGGGCCTATCTCGGGCGTCAGATCGCGAAGATCGAGGGGGCGCTCGGCGCCGGCGCGATGTACCATCGCACGCTCTGGATCATCCACGTCATCCTGGTGTTCGGGCTGCTGTTCTGTTTTCCCTTCACCAAGCTTCGCCACCTGTTTTTCGCGCCGCTCAATCTGTTCTTCCGCAACCTCCATCCGCGTGGACGGCTCGCCCCGATCAAGGATTTTGAAAATGCGGAGACTTTCGGTGTGTCGCAGGTTGAGCAGTATGGATGGAAGACGCTGTTGGACATGGCGTCGTGCCTGGAATGCGGCCGCTGCACCATCAACTGCCCGACCGTGAACACCGGCAAGACGCTCAATCCGAAATTCCTCGTCGTCGAGCAGCGCGAGCATCTGCTGAGCAAGGCTCCATTCCTGCTGGAGCGCCAGGCCTTGGCGGCGACCGGAGCGACTGAGCTGCCGATGTACGAAGGCCCGGACATGATCACCGAAGTTGCGACTGAGGAAGCGATCTGGGGATGCACGACTTGCGGATGGTGCGAGGAGGGTTGCCCGGTCGGCATCGAGCATATCCAGCGCATCGTCGACATGCGCCGCCACGACGTGCTGATGGAATCGCGCTTCCCGCAGGAGGCGACCAGCGCCTTCAAGGGCATCGAGAACCAGGGCAATCCATGGGGCCTCGCGCAGGAGAAGCGCGCCGATTGGGCCAACGGGCTGGAAATTCCCGAGATGGCCGAGCTCGAGGATCCGAGCGACATCGACGTGCTGTACTGGGTGGGATGCGCAGGATCATACGATGAGCGCAATCAAAAGGTCAGCCGCTCATTTGCCGGTCTGATGAAACAGGCAGGCGTGAAGTTCGCCATTTTGGGCAAGGAAGAGATGTGTACCGGCGATCCCGCGCGCCGCCTCGGCAACGAATATCTGTATGCGACGGTCGCGGGGCAGAACGTCGAGACGCTCAATCGCTACCAGCCCAGGCGCATCATCACGCAATGCCCGCATTGCTTCCACAACTTGAAAAACGAGTACCCGGATTTCGGCGGCAACTACCAGGTCATGCACGAGGCGGAATTCCTCGACGAGCTGATCAAGTCCGGCCGCCTCAAACCGCGCAACGCGGTCAATGAGCGCATCACGTATCACGACCCGTGCTACATGGCGCGGCACAATCGGCAATGGGACGGTGCGCGCAACGCGCTGCGCGCGATTCCCGGCACCGAGGTCGAGGACGTCGACCAGTCGAAGAATCGTACTTTTTGTTGCGGCGCGGGCGGCGGATGCATGTGGAAGGAGGAGCACGAAGGAACGCGCATCAATCAGAAGCGCTTCGATCAGTTAAGCGTCGCGAACCCGAAAACCCTCGCGGTCGGATGCCCGTTCTGCATGACGATGATGGAAGACGCGCTGAAGTCGCGCTCACTGGAAGATTCGATGAGGGTGCGCGATCTCATCGAGATCGTGGCCGAATCCACTGAGCCGCAAAGCAAATGATCTGGTAGAATACCAGCATGCGGTTCACGGCAATATTCAAGAAAGTACCCGAGGGCTATATCGGTTTCGTCGAGGAACTGCCGGGCGCAAACACGCAGGGGAAAACTCTTCGTGAGACGCGTTCCAACTTGAAAGAGGCAATCGAGCTTGTCCTCGAAGGGAACCGCGTCCTCGCTCAAGAAGCGATCTCCGACGGAGAAGTCATCAGAGAGGCTATCGAGATACCCGCTCGATGAAACGACGCGATCTGCTGCGCCATTGCAGCAGCACGCGTGTGAGATTCTAAGAGAAGGCGGCTCCCATACGCTCGTAGTCAACCGAAGCACGAGAAGATCGGCGGCCGTCCCAGGGCATCGCGAAATAAACGAACTGGTGGCCCGAAAAATCTGTCGCGCCCTCAATATTCCGGAGCCAAACTAACTTCCGTGTAAACGCGAACGAAACGGTGCTCCATCCGCTCAATCGCAGATTCGAATGGAAGCCGGTGGTCGGGCCCTTTCGAAGAATCACCGAGGATCAAGCGCGGTCCTTCAATGAGGAAGGATTCTTCGTCCTCGAAGATGCCTTCAATCCCGAGACCATCGCGCGCGTGATTGCCGAGATCGATCCGCAAGAAGTCAGGATGGAGGAATTCGTTCGCGCCCAGCCCGGCAAGCGCATGATGATCTTCGAGGCGGACGGCATCAGCTTCACCATCCATCTCGTGCGGCAATCGCAGTTTCTGCGCGCCTTCTCCGCTTCGCAGGTGTTTGCGGATTTATGTCACGACCTCATCGGTCCCGATGTGCGTCTCTACTGGGATCAGGCGGTCTACAAGAAGCCTGAGTACCCGAAGCATTTTCCGTGGCATCAGGACAACGGCTATACCTTCGTCGAGCCGCAAGCGTATCTCACCTGCTGGATCGCGCTAACCGATGCGACCCTCGACAACGGATGTCCCTGGGTCATTCCCGGCGGGCATTTGCGCGGGACGCTGAAGCATCGCGCGAGCGAGGCCGGTTATGTATGCCGCGAGGAAGATGGTCCCGAGGCGACACCCGTCCCGGTGCGCGCCGGCAGCATCGTGGTGTTCTCATCACTGACACCCCATCGCACCCGACCGAATGTCACCAAGCGCGTGCGCAAGACTTACATCCTGCAATACGCTTCCGATGGGGCGCGCATCGCGCCGACAAATCCCTTATCGGAGGGCGCGCCATGCGACGCGCCCGATCGGCAATATCTGATCCTGAAAGATGGCGCGCGCGTGGAACCGCCCGCCATCTCCTAGCTACTTCTTCATATCCGCCAGGAAATCGAGGATGGCCGCGTTTACCTCGCGAGGCTTTTCCTGCTGCGTCCAGTGCCCCGAGCCCTTGATGAGCACCGTCTTGCGCAGATTCGGCACCCAGGTCGTCATCCCTTCCGCCATCTCGGGACGCAGGACGACATCGAGCTCCGCGGTGATCATCAGCGCGGGCTGATGAATCTTGTCGGGCAGACTCGCGCTTTCCTCCCAGCTGCGATCGATGTTGCGATACCAATTGAGTCCGCCGCGGAAGCCGGTCTTCTCGAATGCCTTGACGAAGACCTCGAAATCGTCGGCGGTGAGAAATTTACCGTAAGGAGCATCGGAGAGACGCTCGAGGATGCCTCCCCCCGCTTCGCCGAAAACTCCCGGTGGCGCCTTCCGAATGTCCTCCGCGCTGATGTTCGGCGGATCCTGATAAAAGCCGCGCAGCGTGCGGCGCACATCGCGCTCCAGCTCCTTTTCCGCCACGCCGGGCTCCTGAAAATACAGGATGTAGTGAAATCCGCCCACCGCCATCGCACGCATGAGCTCGGTCGGCTTCATCGGCGCGCGCGCCATGAATGGCGTGTTGATGCCGATCACGCGCTCGATGCGATCCGGGAACATCAGCGGCGCATTCCATGCCGTCGCGCCGCCCCAGTCGTGGCCGATGATGACGCATTTGTCGATGCCGAGCGCGTCGAGCATCCCGATGACATCGGTGACAATTTGCTTCTGGGTATAGGCCTCGACGGGCTGGGGACAATCAGTGTCGCCGTAGCCGCGCTGGTCGGGCGCGATGGCGCGAAAACCCGCATCGGCGAGCGCGCGAATCTGATGGCGCCAGGAGTACCAAAGTTCCGGGAAACCATGGCACATGACCACTGGAAAACCACTTCCGGCCTCGACCAGATGCATCCGGATACCGTTGGTATTTACAAATTTGTGATTGAATTCGCTCATTTATCGCACCTTCCTCGTCGCGCAAGTTAGGTAATCTTCGATAATGCGGAATTTGACGGCGGCGCGCCAGCGGCAGTCAGGGCCACTTTGTGCGTTGACAAGAATTTCGCACCGACCCTATCCTGTCGTGAACAGCACCAGCCTACACACCGTCGGAGGAATATCGTCGTATGAATCGTGATTTCGAATTCAAACAGCTACTGCGAGCCTATCGCAGCGGCATCATCAGTGAGTCCACATTCGAACAAGAGATGGCCAAGCTCGAAGGAGGCGCACCTGCCTCCAATGGCGATGCCGGCGGCTTTCACGCATTCGGCAAGACCTACAAGAACGAGCGCGCGGCCATCGTCAGCTTTCTCGACAAGGTCCGCGCGGGCGAGGCCAATGGCGGCGAGGCATTCGCGGCATGGGCGTCGGTATGCACGACCGATTGCATCAAGACCGGCATCCGCATGATCGCCGAGCGCGAGGCCTATCACGCGAGGATTTTCGAGCAGCGCCTGATGGAGCTCGGCGGCGAGAAGCGCGCGGGCACCACCGAGGAAGGCCAGAAGTTCAAGGAATATCTTGGCAATCCGAATATTCCTGACAACGAGAAGCTGCTGCGCTTCACCAAGAGCGTCGGCGACCCGAAGGAAGCCATCAAGCCTATTTGCGACTTCGCCGCGCTCATCAAGGAAGACATCCAGACTAAGGAAGCGCTGCGCCTGTTCTCGGAAGATGAACTTTCCAGCACCACCTGGGTATGGGAATCGTGCGCCGCGTTGAACAAGCCGGCGGAGGCGAAGCCTGCCGAACAGACTGCTGCTCAGATGTAACTCTCGACATCTCGAATGCGAAAAGAGCGGGGCCATCGAGGTCCCGCTCTTTCTTATTGGTACGTGAGCGCTGAGGCTTACGGATTCGCCGGCGGTGGCGCCACGGTCAATGGAGCGTCGCCCGCAGTTGCGCCGCCGCCAAGATTCCCGGCGCTGCTGGAGCCGCCGCTTCCGCCACCCATCATATGGCCACCATTCATCCCGCCCATCATGCCCGGAGGATGCGGCATTCCAGGTTCGTGCTTGGTATAGCCGGTCGGGATCTCAAATTCGCTCGCCGGGATTTTCCTTTCCTCCACTTTGGTGACTTCGATTTTGCTCACGATGGGAGGGCGATTAGCGAACTGCTTCTTCAATTGCTCAGCCGCCGCCGGGGGCAGGTTGGGCATGTTCATGATGTTCATCTTGGTAGTGGTGTCCTGCTCGAGCGGGATGCCATCGGGCAGATTGGCCGGCATCGCGAACTGGGTGTCCTTGAGCTTGGCGGTCATCTTCTTTTGAAAGGTGGTAAATTCGGCCGCTCCTGGAGCAGTGGATGAGATACAGGAGACTACCGTGAAATCGCCCATCGCGAATTTTCCCGCGCCATTGTAATCCTCACATTTGTTTCCGCCGAGGGTGCGCGTCTTACCGGTCGCGGTGAAGGTCGCAGTATGCATCCCGCCGGCCGGCGCACCCATCCTGCCCGGAGGTGGGAAGGGCCGCTCGAAATAACTCTTCTGTGCGGGATTGATGATTACGGTGGTGCCCTTGTCGAGGTCGGTGATGATGGTTCGGCCGCCATCGATGACGGTTTTCTGCTTGTTGCCCTGGATCATCATCGTCTGAGTACGCGGCTCCGGCGTCTTTCCGGTGGGCGAGCCACTTACCATGGTTTCGGTTTCGGTCATCACGACGCCGGCCGACGCCGTTGCAAATCCCGACGCCACCAGTCCGATCGCGGCGACCAGCGCTGCGAGATATTTGTTCATTGAGAATCCTCCGAGTTTCATCCTAAGGCGGCGATTTTGTCCGTACGGCCGGCGCCCGTGTCGGTTCCGACGGTCATCCGATGAATCATCAGGCTCAGCAGCCCAAACAGTACCCATACCATTTCCTTGATCCTGCGCAGGAAGCCGATCGCAAAGCCAACTCCCACCGGATATCCGAGCAGCGCCAGAATCAGCGCCTTGCCACCCTCCTGGCTCACCAACTTCGCCGGGATGAGGAACGTCGCGCGCTCCAGCAGCAACCCCGCCGCCTCCACCAGCAGCGCGAGTTCAAAACTTGCCGGCTGATGAAGCAACCTTAGCAGGATGTAAATCTCGACTGGACCGAGGCTCCACGCGAACAGATAGCATACACACGAAAGCAGCAGACGCACCCGCTGATGGGCATAGAAATCCAGCAGGAAGCTGTCAGCCTCCTCCGCCGACTCCTTGTATTCCTCAGCATCGATGCCCGGCAGCTTCGATGCGGCTGCGAGCAGGTACGAAAACGGATGCTTGCGCTGCACGAAGAAAAACGCACCGATCATCGCGAGTGCGAGCACCAAACCGCCGATGATGGCCCAGAAGAAATCGCTACTACGTGGCACCATCCGGATCGACAGCAGCAACGCGAGCGTGATGAAAACGATTTGCCCGATCATCTCGCATAGCGCGGCGATGATCACGGTGCTGAGGCCGACCGCCATATCCAGGTAGCGCCGCACCATCATCGCCATCACGAACTGACCGCCCAGCTGCGCCGACGGGGTCACATAGTCGATTGCCTCGCCGGCAATCCGCGCGGCGAAGAGCTGCCGGAAGTGCAAGCCGTGGCCATGGTGCCCAATCGTCACCCACCATCCAAGGGTGTTAGCGACGCGGGCTAGGGTTTCCAGCGAAATCGTCAGCACCAAGCCCCACCCGGCGAGGCGAACAAAGCCGAGCACCTCGCGGGTTCCAAAATGGCTCAGGAACCAGACATAGAAGACGAGAGCGAAGACGACGATGATGGTTTCGACGCGGCGCATTTTGGCGAACGGTCAATTGTTTCAGCCGCTCGCCGGGTGCGCAACATCGCCCCGAATGTTAGCGGATGTGCGCGCGGCCGAAGAGGAAGCGTTGCGCGCCGGTCACAACTTCCAAGGCGGTCATCGCGAGGCAGAGAATCGGGCCGAGGAACATCAGGTAGTGCGTCGATGAGACGAAGGCCAGTACCGCAAAGAAAATCAGCGCCTCGGTGCGTTCCAGGAGGCCCGGCGGATAGTCGATAAGCTTCGGCCCCGTGCGCTCCATCGCGGCGCCGACTGCGAGGAACACTGTGATGTTCACGTACCAGCTTGCCACCAACAGCAGCGCATAGAAGTCCAACTCGCGATGGTGCCATATAATCCCGATGATCACCGCAGCCTCGACGACGCGATCGAATGCCAGGTCCATCACCCCGCCGAATGGGGACGAAGCGCCACCGAATTCGCGCGCAATCGTGCCATCGAGGGCATCAAGGGTTGCGCTGAGCGCGAGCAGCAGGATTCCGAGGCCGACGCGATCCATCGCGAATGCCACCCCCGCGAGCACGCCGATGATGACGGCCGCTATCGTCGCGACGTTGGCCGTGACGCCGATGCGGTGCAGAATTCGCGCGCCGGTGGACTGGATACGCCTTGTGGTTGGGTTGGCGCCGAGGACGCTGTCGAGCATGCGCTTAGCTGACCGCCACCTCGGCAACTTGCTCGAGGCTCACGCCCCGGGTTTCCGGCGCGAACAGGATCACGATCGCAGCGCCGATGACCGGCCCGATGCTGACAACCGCCACCGCATTGCCGAGCCCACCCATCGAGTGCGACAGCGCGCCGATGGTGAAAGGCGTCGCCAGGCCGGCGAGCGCGCCCAGCAGGTTGACCGTCATGCTGTAAGAGGTCGCTCGTATTTCGGTCGGGAACAATTCCGCGGAATAGGTTGCGGTCGCGGTGCGCGCCGCCTGGAACGCGACCACCGTAATGACCATCGAGGTCAGCATCGCCGCATGCGTAGCGGTCTGAAACAGCGAGAAGATCGACACCGCGCCGAGGACATAGGTGAAGCTGAGGGTGGCTTTTCGGCCGACTCGATCGAGCATCCATCCCGCGACCAGATGGCCGACTGCGCCGATGACATACGCGAGCACCACCGCGTGGCCAATCTGGCTCGAGCTCCAATGATGGTCGCGTTTGGCATAGAGGCTGAAGAACGTGACCGCCGGAGTGCCGACCAGGCCGACGCTGTTCCAGAGCAGCGCGACCAGCACAAGGCGCCCTCGATAGGGGCCGCGAAACGGCGCGAATGCGTTCGCGATCGAAGCGCCGAATTTTTTCAGCTCGATGATCTGCTCCGGCGTGCGCGCATCACGCATCGCGATGAAGCGGCCGGTCTCGCGCAGGCCGTGGCGCATGAAGGCCACCAGCAGCAGCGGCGCAATCCCGATGAGATACATCCCGCGCCACCCGAAGCGCGAATCCGCTACGTGCCCATAGAGAATTCCGCCGGCGACGACGCCCAGCAGCCCCACCATATGCAGGACGGCGACGCCGCGACCGCGCGCCGAATCGGGAAACTCCTCGCTGATCATGATGATCGCGACGCCGAATTCCGCCGAGAGAAAAACCTGCCCGCACGACTGGAACAAGGTGAAGCTCGCCAGCCCGCGCGAAATCGCCGTGAAAAAGGTGAACAGCGCATAAAACAGGACGGTCACCGACATGATCGGCTTACGCCCGATACGATCGGACACCATCACGATGAAGAACGAGAGCATCCCGCCGAAACGCACGAATGACGCCATCGTGCCGACCGCGCGATCGTCGAGATGAAACGTCTTCGCGATATCAGGCGTACAAAGATGGAAAATGGTGACGTCATAGCCTTCGAAAATCGTTACTGACATCAGCAGCGCGAGCATCGTCCATAGATAGCTGTCCGAGATGCCGAGCATCGCGGAGAACGGACCTTGGGGCTCCGGCGCCGGCGGCGCTTCCGTAACCAAGCGTAGCTTGTTTTGCTCCATAACGATTAGGAAAATAGCTGTGCCAATCACGCTCCCAAATCGATCAGTTGAGGGCAAGCGCCAATTTTCCCCGGTCATTATATGATAGGAGTACGTGTCAGGTTGCCTCGCGATCCACGCCACCGCATTGAGCGGCTCATGCTATGCGGCGCCATCCTGCTGGCGCTGGCGTTTCCCTATCCCGCGAATGCAGCAGACGTGCTCAACTTCCCGCCGTCGGACTTCGACATCCTGAGCGTCGAAACCGGGCTCCTGATCGGTCACGGACATTACAGCGTCGATCAGACCCGAGGTGCCCTCGTACTGCACGGTGAAAGTCGCTACCTGACCGGTGAATACGACATCGAGGAGGACCACCTGGCCATCCTCGGCAGAGGCGAAATACCGAAGCTGACCAGCTTTCGCCATGACTTCTTCAATGCGGACGGATCGCCGGCGGTGCAATCGCGCCTCGATATAGCGACCGGCATGGCGGTCTGCCGCAAGGACCTGGAGGGGAACCTCGCGGAGGAGAAACTCAAGCTCCCGGATAATACCTATGCCGGCGCGAGCGTCCTGCTGCCGATTCAGGAACTAGTCGCGCGCGTCGATCGCAGCCGCATCATGCAACTGCATGTTTTCAACTGCGCGCCGACGCCGAGGCTGATCGCGGTGGATGTCAAGCTGGGGGCGCGCACGCAAACCTGGCCCGAATATCCGGGCGACTTGGAAAAGATCGACATCAAGCCGGACTTCGGCTTCTGGACGTTGGTCATCCAGCCCTTCATCCCGAAGCTGGCGGCATGGTTCGATCCATCGCAGAACATGCTGCTGGTGGGCGCGCAGCTGCAACGCTACTACAAGGGTGCCAAAATCATATTGGTACGGAAGCGCGAGGCGAGCGTCACGAAGGCGCCTACGGTGGCGGGATCACCGCCACGGTAGCGTCAAATATCGAAATTTCGGGATTTAACTTTGCGAGCGCGAACGGCCGCACTCGCGAGGATCTAGAAGTGCGTCACGCCGCCCTCGTCGAAATGACGCACGGGGGAGGCCTTCGGTTTGACGTACTGGAACGAGGTCTGGCACTGCGTGCAAGTGCCCTGCGGCTGGCTGCCATTGCGGCGCACCAGTTTGACGTTGCGTACGATTCCATCGATGCACAGATGTGCGGCGACGGGGTAATCGTAGACGGTGCGGATCACCGCGGCTGGTTCGGCCATTCTTTAGCTAACGCTCCCTCATGCAGATAGTTTCCTTTTTTCGCTTCGTTCCCCTGTCGATTCCGGCCCGGGAACGAATTGTAGGAAAGCAAATTTAGCGCAAATCCTGTGTCGATCAATCTTTTGATGACGATTGGGTTAAATATTTCTGCCACCGACCTCAAAGTGACGATTCCGACCGCACAGACATTCACTACCAGTCGCGGATTCGCCGGCAATCCATGTTGAATTGTTGCAACGGCTGTACCGCGCGCGACGGGTGGGAAAGGCTCGCGATGGGACGATGATGTCCCAAATCGACATTTCTCCCGGGCCGGACGGCGCGGAGGTGGCTCGCCTAAGATGCGCGAGGGCCGGGGCGGCGCGGGACCAGAACCTTGCGCCGCAACATCATGATGGTCTCGTTCTTCTGATTGAAACCGCGCGTCTCGACGTACACGATTCCGCGATCGCTCTTGCTCGTCGAGGGCGTCACTTCGAGCACCTTGGTCTCCGAGTACAGCGTGTCGCCTGCGAAGGTCGGTCCGGTGTGGCGCGCGGATTCATATTCAAGGTTGGCGATGGCGGTCTCGCTGATGTCCTTGACGCTCATCCCGACTACGATCGCGAGCACCAGCAATCCGTTCACCAGGCATTTGCCGTGTTGCGAATTCGCCGCATAGGCCGCGTCGAAATGAATCGGGTTGGTGTTCATCGTCAGCAGCGTGAACCAGGTATTGTCGACCTCGCTGATGGTGCGTCCCGGCCAATGCTTGAAGACCTGCCCGGGCGTGAAATTCTCCAGATAGTTGCTCATGCGCCAACCCCCTCAACCTTTATCCATCACTGCGCGAATTTTCGCTTCGAGACCCTTCACCCATTCGTCGAAGCCGGCATCGCGATCGACGATGACTTCGAGCTTGCCCGCTTTGTCGATGCCGACCCGGCCGGGGCTCTCGGTGCGCAGCGGAATCACGATCGCCTCGCGCGAGATGCCCATTGGTTCGATGACCTCGAAGATTTTTTCGATTTCCTTAAGCGTAACTGCTTTGAGCACGTATCCCTCGCATCAAGATGGATCCTGTCCTCTTTTACATAGGGCGGACGCGACGTAACCTCAACCTTGCGGAGAATCAAGATGACCGGAACGATCAAGAAAGTAGTCAAGGACAAGGGCTTCGGCTTCATAACGCCGGACGACGGCAGCGACGAGGTGTTTTTCCATCGCTCGCGGCTGGCGCCAAAAGTTTACTTCGAGGATTTGCGTGACGGGGAGCGAGTGCAGTTCGAGGTACGTCCCGGCGAGAAAGGTCCGCAGGCCTTCAACTTGCGCCTCGGATAGGGCGCTCGATCCGCAGATTCGCCGGTAGTGGCGGCAATGGAATCTGTCTACCGGATCGCTTCGCTCGCGTTTCGCACGCTTCAGATGGTCGTATGGGGCGCCATCGGCGTGGCGATTTTCTCCTGGCGCTTCTGCATCGAGAGCGTTCGCGATCGCCGTATCAGCAAAGCCTCGGCGCTTCGTGCTTCAGGCCGCGCGCTGCGCCGGATGCTTGAGGGACTCGGCGCCACCTTCGTCAAGGTCGGCCAGATAATGAGCACGCGACCCGACCTGCTCCCCTCGGAAATCATCGCGGAACTGGTGCAGTTGCAGGAAAACGTGCGTCCATTCGCCGGCGCCGAAGTGCGGCGCATCATCGAGGAGGATTTGCGCCGTCCTCTGAACGATCTTTTCGACGACTTCGATATGACACCGATTGCCTCGGCCTCCGTCGCGCAGGTGCATCGCGCGAAGCTGAAAGGAACCGGCGAGCCGCTTGCGATCAAAGTGCGGCGTCCTTCGATCGCGCGATGGGCGGAGCTCGACCGCTCGATTATCCTCGGCATCGCGCACGCGCTCGAGCTGATTCCCTCGATGCGAATGGTGTCGCCGGTCGAATCCGCGCGCCAGTTTTGTGATGCGATCAATCGTCAGCTCGATTTCCGGCGCGAGGCCGCCAACAACCTGCGCTTCCGCGCCAACTTCGCCGGCGAGTCGTACGTGGTGTTTCCGCGCGTATTTGAAAACCTTTCAAGCGAGCGCGTGCTGACCATGGAATTTGTCGAGGGCTATCGCGAGCGCGATTTCGCCGCGGTCGGAATCGATCCGAAAAAAGTCGCGGGCCTCGGGATGCGCGTGTTCTGCAAGATGACCTTCATCGACGGCTTCATCCACGCCGACCTGCATCCCGGCAACATCCGCTTCATGCGCGACAATCGCATCGCGCTGTTCGATCTCGGCCTCACCGCGGAGCTGACCGACGAGGACCGTCTGATGTTCGCGCAGACGATGTTCTACATGGCCAACGGAATGGGCCGTGAGCTGGCGAAGCAGATGTACGACCTCACGCAGCACAAACTGGATTTTGACTATGCGGAGTATGAGCGGGAGATCAGCGACTACCTGACGCGATTCACCAATCAGCCGCTCGGCGAAATCGAGATGTCGGTGGCGATCGGAAAATTTTTCGACATCTACCGCCGCTACGGGATGCGCCTCGACGGGCGCTACACGGTGCTCAATGTCTCGATGATGGTATGCGAGGGGCTGGGCAAGAAGCTCGACCCGAGTCTCGACATCACGAGCGAGGCGAAACCCTTCCTCGCCGCCGCCCTCGCCCCGCTGATGAAATCGGTTGCCTCGTCATCAAACTAGCGGCGCCAGGCGAGGAGGCGTTCGAAGAGGCGCTTGGTGAAAGGCGTCAGGCGCGTGCGATTGTAAGCGTCGCCGACCTTTTTGATGGCGGCCGCTTGCGTCGGATACGGATGAATCACGCTCGCGATGCTGCCTAATCCGAGGCCCGCTTTCATCGCCGTAGTGATCTCGGAGATCAGATCGCCTGCGTGGCTCGCGACGATCGTCGCACCGAGGATTTTGTCGCTACCATCCTGCACGTGAACCTTTACGAAGCCGTCGGTCTCGCCATCAAGGATCGCGCGGTCGGCTTCTGCGAGTTCCTGCACGAAGGTTTTAACCTTGATGCCCTTCTTCTCGACCTCATGCTCGTACGTCCCGACGTGCGCGATTTCCGGATCGGTGTAGGTACACCATGGAATGATCAACGAACTCGCTTTCGCGCGGCCGAAGAAGAGCGCGTTTCGAATCGCGATGCGCGCATGTTCGTCGGCCACGTGAGTGAATTTGTAAGGCGAGGCGACATCGCCGATCGCGTAGACGTTGGGATTGGTCGTTTGTAGATAGTCGTTGACCTTAACTCCCGCAGTGGGATCGTACTCGACGCCCGCGGCTTCGAGGTTGAGGCCGTCGACCACCGGCGCGCGGCCGGCGCCGATGAGAATTTCATCCGCCACGATTTCCTCGGCGGAGGTGACCAGGATCTTTTCGGAGCCACGTTTCTCGACGCGCTCGATTTTGCAATTCGTTACGATGCGTACGCCGTCTCGATTCAGGGCTGACTCGATCAGCTTCGCAGCATCGCGATCCTCGCGGATGAGGATTTGCGGTGCGACCTCCAGCATCGTCACTTGAGATCCGAAACGTTGGAACGTCTGCGCCAGCTCGCATCCGATCGGTCCCGCGCCAATTACCACAAGCCGTCGTGGCAACTCGCCCAGTGAGAAAACCGTTTCGTTGGTGAGATAGCCCGCCTCCGCGAGGCCCGGAATCGGCGGCGCAGTCGCGCGAGCACCGGTTGCGATGGTCGCGCGTGCGAACCGCAGCTTCGCACCTGCCACCTCGATGCTGTCGCGGCCAGTAAAGCGCGCCGCGCCCTGAAACACATCGACGCCGAGGCTTTTGAAGCGCGCCGCCGAATCCAGTTTGGCGAGGTCAGCTCGGATGGTGCGCATCCGCGCCATCACCGCCGGGAAGTCCACGCGGACGCCGGCGGGCACGATGACGCCGAGTCGTTTCGCATTGCGCGCCGATGCCGCCGCGCGCGCCGCCGCGATCAGCGCCTTTGAGGGAACGCATCCGAAGTTGAGGCAGTCGCCCCCCATCAGATCGCGTTCGATGAGCGCAACTTTCGCGCCGAGCCCCGCCGCGCCCGCCGCGGTGACGAGGCCCGCGGTTCCCGCGCCAATCACCACCATGTTGTAGCGCGGCGCGGCCGTGGGATTTTTCCATCCGTCGGGCCGCACGCTCGCGAGCAGCTTCAAGTTGCACTCGTCGAGCGGCGCGATTGCTAGCGCCTCGTGTGCCATCGAATCTCCTATGATGAAGTCGCGTTGAGATCGGCGCTTTCATTGAGCGCGCGCGATGCGATGCGGCCCGCGTAGATCGCAACGCCCAGGGTTGCGGCGAGGCCAACGATTCTGAGCACCCATCGCGCGGGCGTCTGATGCGAAGTTGAAGATGCCGCCAGCGTACCGCCCAGCGATCCGATGTACACGTAAAGCACGCTCCCCGGCATGATCCCGATCCAGGTCGCAAGAAAATAATCGCGCAACGTCACCGCGGTCAGACCGAATGCATAGTTGAGTAGATTGAATGGAAACACCGGCGACAGGCGCGTCATCAGGACGATTTTCCAGCCTTCGCGTCCGACCGCCTGATCGATCGCGGCGAATTTGCGATTGCCTTCGAGTTGGCCGCGCACCCAGTCGCGCGCGAAATAGCGCCCGATGAGGAATGCCGCGGTGGCGCCAATCGTCGCGCCGATGGACACGTAGATGGAACCCCAGAGCAAACCGAACAGCGCACCCGCGCCGATGGTGAGGATCAAGCCCGGCACGAACAGCACCGCGCCGACGATGTACAGGATGATGAAAAGCACCGGGGCGAGCGCGCCCAGTCCGCGGATGCGATCAAGCAGCGCGGAAAACACCTCGCCGAGGTGCAAGTAATGTCCGGCGGCGATTAATGCAATGATCGCCAAGATGACGCTGATCGCTTTGGGCTGGAGGAGGGTTTTCATCCGATTTGTCTCTGACCGAGTGTCGCAATCGCCACTTTTCTGAACGCCTCGGTAATGTAAAGGTTGAATCGGTGACTGTACAGGAACATAAACGCCATGCGCGCGCCAATCTCAGAGTGGGAGTGCTGACTGCGAGCGATACGCGCACGCCCGACGATGATAGGAGCGGGCAGCTCATCAAGCAGCTGTTCGAGGCTGCGGGGCATCGGGTCGAGTTCTATCGCATCGTGCGGGATGACGCGGCCACGATCGGCGCCGCTATCAGCGAAAACCTCGGCGATCTCGATACGATGATCGTCACCGGCGGCACCGGGGTCGCGCCGCGCGATGTCACTGCAGACGTGGTTAAAAAGATGCTCGGCACCGAGCTTCCCGGTTTCGGCGAGCTGTTCAGGATGCTCTCGTATCAGGAAATTGGTTCCGCGGCACTCGCGAGCCGCGCCGTCGCGGGGATGCTCAATGGAAAATTCCTCGCCGCGCTGCCCGGCTCGACTGGCGGATGCCGCCTCGCCATGGAAAAATTGATCCTCCCCGAGCTTGGCCACCTAGTCGACTTGGCAAATCCGTTGGCGAATCCACAATGAACCGCCTCACGATTCGATTGTTCGCAACTTTGCGCGAGCGCGCCGGCGCTCCCGAACTTACCCGCGATTATCCCGACGATGCGACCGTCGCGCAGATCTGGGCGCGGCTGAAGGCGGAATTCCCCGCCCTCGAAGGCCATCGCGATGCGGTCCGCTTCGCGGTCAACCAGGAATACGTCGACGACGATTATCGTCCGCGCCCCGGCGATGAGATCGCTTTCATCCCGCCGGTCAGCGGAGGCTCCGATGCTCCAACCTGGATCGGTCCCATCAAGATTGTTCGCGATCGCGTCTACGTGGTCGCCTTGGAGAACGCCGTCGCCGATCCGCTCGCCGGCGCGATCTGCACCTTCGTCGGCACCACGCGCGAGAACAACGTCGGACGCAAAGTGCTGCGCCTCGAATACGAGGCCTACGAGGCGATGGCGCTCTCGGAAATCCGCAAGCTCGCGGATGAGGCCGGTCGTCGATGGGAAATCACCCGCATCGCGATCACGCACCGTATTGGCGTGGTGGAAATCGGCGAAACGTCGGTCGCGATCGCGGTATCGGCGCCCCATCGAGCCGAGGCGTTCGAGGCGTGCCGCTTCGCGATCGACCGATTGAAGGAAATTGTGCCAATTTGGAAGAAAGAGCACTTCGAGGGCGGCGAAGTCTGGATCGGCTGCCAGACCTCACATCCCCCGCACTCCCATCCGGCCAAATAGCGAGTAATTTTCCCGGCGCGTATAATTTGTAGCCTTATTGACCTCTCGGACAGGCTTCTATATCTCCTCAAGGAATGCCATTAGGCCAAACTGTGGTTGAGAAAATTATTCTTGCCGAGCCCCGTGGTTTCTGTGCCGGTGTCGATCGCGCCGTCGAGGCGGTCCGCAGCGCCCTGCGCGCTTACGGCCGCCCTCTGTATGTCCGCCATCAGATAGTGCACAACCGCTTCGTGCTGGAGGCGCTCGAACAGGAGGGCGCGATTTTCGTCGAAACCCTCGCCGAGGTTCCCGAGGGCCAGCGCGTAATTTTCAGCGCGCATGGCGTCGCGCCCAGCGAATGGGATCGCGCCAAGGATCGCGGTCTGCGCGTTATCGATGCGACCTGCCCGCTCGTAACTAAGGTCCATCTCGAAGTCGAGCGCTACGCCACCGAGGGCCGCACCGTGGTACTTGTCGGTCACAACGGGCATGAGGAGGTGAAAGGCACCCTCGGCGTCGCGCCAGGCAAAGTCGTGCTGGTTGGGAGCGTCGAGGAAGCCGAGAAGGTTCAGCTTCCCGATCCGGAACGCGTCGCGGCGGTGACGCAGACCACGCTCAGCATCGACGACACGCGCGACATTCTCGAAATCCTCAAGCGCCGCTTCCCCAAGATGGCGACGCCGAAGACCGACGACATCTGCTATGCGACCCAGAATCGGCAAAATGCGGTGAAGGAGCTGGTCCAGCTTAGCGAGGCGATACTGGTGGTCGGCTCCAAGCAGAGCTCCAATGCGAATCGGCTGGTCGAGGTTGCAAGGACTCGTGGCGCGCGCGCATTCCTGGTCGATTCGATCGCCGATGTCGAGCCCGAGATGCTCGCTGGCGTGAAATCGCTGGGTCTTACCGCGAGCGCCTCGTCTCCGGAATGGCTGGTCGAGGAGATCATCGGCGCGTTCAAGAATCGTGGCGCCGAGGTCGAGCTGTTGAGCGTCGCCAAGGAGCGGGTGCATTTTCCGCTGCCCATGACTGCCGATTAAGGAACGAACCGGCCGATTAAAATGACCGGCCGATTAAGATGATCGCCAGTTAGCCGGTTAGCTTACGTCCGCGTGTGATGTGGCTGCTGACTCAGGTCAGGAGAGCTGAGTCGTCGTGGCTTCGCGGCGGCGCAGGCGCATCGAGGAATCCAAAGTCGATGACCTCGCGCGGGCCGGGCTCGCGAGGCGCGAGGCCACTATCTTGAACACTTCGGTGTTGACGCCCATCCCTACATGGCTCGCCTTCACCTCGATGTTCTCGACGGTCTTCGCACCTGAGCGGTCGATGCAGCTGTCAAAATGTACGACGCCGTCGGTCTTCGAATAGAGCACCGTGGTGGGAATGTCGCCCGGGTGACGCTCGGTCACCATCATGCCGCATGAGCATGATTGCGTGAGGCATCCGTCGTCCATGTTGCGAAGTCTCGCAACCAGGCGCGCGGTCGCGACTACCAGAGGATTGGCGGAATCCTCGACCAGGCGAATCGGCGATCCTAGCGTGATGACGCGCTCGACGAGGTCGGGACGTCGCGCGGCGAGTTCACGCGCATAAACGCCGCCCAAGCTCTGTCCGATGATGGCGACGCGGCCCTCATCTTCATGAATGCGCTCAAGGTGGCGTTCGAGGTGCGCGACCGTCTCGCGCGGACATTTTGAGTTGGATCGGATCCCGGTAAAGAAGGTCTTGTGCCCGAGCCATTTGCATAGCCCGGCCAGCGGCGCGAGGGTCATGTCCCCGGCCATAAAGCCGGGAACGAACATAACGGATTTGCGATTGCCGTGCTGCGCAACGTGCGGCCACGAATGATGAATGCCATGAATCCAGAACAGCGCGGCCTCCATGGGGAAGCGCAATTCGAAGAAGGAGTGGAGTAAGGAAGGACGTTGCGTGTAGCGCGCAATGTCGACGGCATCAACCGTTTTCTCGGACCGCATTGGACCCCTGGGGAACGGAAGCCCCGGCAGACGGTTGTGGATTTGATGTTCCGGAGTGTTGAGAGAGCCGCCTGCCGCCCGCAACCTCGTCCCGTAACAATCAACTATTCTCCAATCGGAACGATTGTTCAAATGAAATGTACTTTGAGCAGAAGTCGAGACAAAGAAGCGCAGCTTACGGGCAGTCAGTTATCGATAGTTACATAGATTAGATGCTGAACGTGAGCGCCGTCCGCCGCCGTTCGGTAAGCATTTGCAACGTGGTTCGTTGCAGCACTGCAGTCACGGAATCGCGAACCTCGCGCCACACGTCGCGCATCGGGCAGGGCTGGTCACGAGCGCACGGCGAGTTGCCGCCCTCCTCGAGGCAGTCCACGGGGTTGTAATCGCCCTCGATGATCTCGACGACATCGGCCATCGTGATCCGCGCCGGATGCCGCGCCAGCATGTATCCGCCGCTGGGACCTTTCTGGCTGGCGACCAGCCCGCCGCGCTTCAGCTCGATGAGCAGGCGGCGAAGATAATTCTCCGGGATGCTTTGGCTCTCGGCGATCTCTTCGACGCGCATCGGCTCCGGGGACGGATACCGCTCGGCCAGAGCCAAGAGAGCCTTGAGAGAATAATCGACGCCAACGCCAAATTTCATAGAATCTTCGAGGAACTAATAGCACAATGCCGGGATACATAAAATAGCTGACTCGCTTAGTCATCTATTTAATTGACTAAGTTACTCACCGAAGTTATCTTTTATCGTCCGGGGTCGTTGATTATGCCGAAACGTGAGCCGCCATCGCGCGAACTCGTTCTGAAGCGCAATTCCGTCGAGCGCCTCAAAGCCGACCTATTTCCCACCGAGCTGTGGGGCCAATGGGATCGGCTTGCAACCACCTCCTATGAGAAGCTTCCCGAGGAAGACATCGTGCGGCTGCAGTGGTTTGGGATGTATCATGATAAGCCGAAAGTCGGCACCTTCATGATGCGCGTGAAAATTCCCAGCGGCATCTTGAGCGCCGAGGGTCTGCGCACCATCGGCGAGATTTCCGAACAGTATGGGCGAGACCAAGGCGAGCTGACCACGCGGCAGAACATCCAACTCCACTATATCACGCTCGACAAGTTCCCCGAAATTTTCGAGAAACTGAAAGCCTCGGGCCTTACCACGATGGGTGGATGCGGCGACGTCGTGCGCAACATCACCGGATGCCCGGTCGCCGGCGTCGATCACGACGAGCTCTTCGATGTGACCGGCCTCATCAGCGAAACCGCGAAATTTTTCTACAACAATCGCGATTATTCCGATCTGCCGCGCAAGCATAAATTCACCGTCGCGGCGTGCAAGTATCATTGCAACGCGCCCGAGATTAACTGCGTGGCGCTGATCGGCATGATCAAGGATGGCCGCGAGGGCTTCGCGATTCGCGTCGGCGGCGGGCAATCCTCGACGCCGCGGCTCGCGCGCCATCTGGGAGTGTTCATCACGCGCGAGCAGGCGATTCCGGTGATGCGCGCGATCGTCGATACGTGGCAATCGACCACCGAGTATCGCATCTCGCGGGTCAAGGCGCGTCTGAAGTTCATGGTCGATGACTACGGGCCGGAGGAATTTCGCAAGCTGGTCGAAGCGCGGCTCGGCTTCGCGCTGGAAGACCTCGCGGAAACGCCTCTCCCCGATGCGGAAAGCGACCACATGGGAATCCATGAGCAGAAGCAGTCAGGCTTCTACTCGGTGGGATTTCCGGTCTACCTCGGCACGATAACTGGCCGTCAAATGCGCGAGATCGCCGCGATCGTCGCAAACTTCGGCGGCGACATTCGCCTGACGCGGCGCCAGAACTTTATCGTCACTGGAATTCCGAAGGATCGCCTCGATAGCGTCATCGCGGAGGTCGGCCAGGTTGGTTTCCCGCTCGATGCGAACGGACTCTATGCGTCTTCGATCGGATGCATCGGAGATCCGCATTGCAACTACGCCGTGACTCCGACCAAGACCAAGCTCGCCACCATTATCGAGCGACTCGTAACCGACTTCGGCGAGCAGGTCGCGGGCCTGAAGCTTAACCTCGACGGATGCCCGCACGCATGCGCGCAGCATTGGACCGGTGACATCGGCTTGCAGGGCACGACCTCGCGCGGACCGAACGGCGAACCGGTCGAATCATTCGACATCATCCTGCGCGGCGGCCTCGGCAAAGATGCAGCGATTGGCAAACCGATCCTGCGTCGCATCCCGTCGCCTAACGTCGAGGACTACGTATCGCGCTTATTCGCCGGATACCTGGCGAAGCGCGACGGCGAGGAAACTTTCACAAAATTTTGCGTCCGCACCCCGGATGCCGATTTGATTGCGATCGCGCAGGGCGGTACGTCCGCCCAGGCCGCGGCCTAAACGTCAGAGGACAAGTTCAGCGAGAACAGCATGTCGACTCATCAGCACAGCGAAACCCCCACCTTGATCCATACGATGGACGAGCTCGAAGCCGGCGAAGTCGCCGTCGAGCTTGACGACAAGGAACCGCAGGAAGTTCTGGCGTGGTCGATCGATCGATTCGGTAACGAGCTGGGCATCTGCTCGAGCTTTCAGGCCGAGGGCTGCCTGCTCATCGACATGGCGCACAAGATCGATCCCAACATCCGCGTATTCACCATTGATACCGGACGCCAGCCGCAGGAAACCTACAACCTCATCGACAAGATTCGCGATCGCTACGGCATCAAGGTCGAAATTTTCCTGCCCGACAGCAACATCATCCAGCAGATGGTGACCAAGCACGGCAACAACCTTTTCTATCGCGAGCTCGACCTGCGCCTTCTCTGCTGCCAGGTGCGCAAGGTGCTGCCGCTGCGCAAAGCGCTGATGAACTACAGCGCGTGGGTTACCGGGCTGCGGCGCGATCAATGGGCGACGCGGTCCAACATCCGCAAGGTCGAGATCGATCACGATCACGGCGGCATCGTGAAGCTGGCGCCGCTGGCCGATTGGACCGAAGACGAAGTATGGGACTACATCAAGCTCAACGAGGTTCCCTACAACGAGCTCTACGATAAAGGTTACCAGTCAATCGGATGCGCGCCCTGCACGCGCCCGGTCGTCGAAGGCGCGGACCCGCGTTCCGGGCGATGGTGGTGGGAAACCGGCGCGCCGAAAGAATGCGGCATGCACTGTTCGATTGAGACCGGCGGCTTCGAGCATGAGCTCGCGGCGCTCCTCGGCGACGGTCACAACAACAACGGACGTGGCATCTGACCGCGGACAGCATCAAGCTCGATTCGATTCAGCGCGAGGTGCTCCTCGGCGAGATCAAGAACATGCTCGCGCGGCCGCTGTCGCCCGATGCGCGCGCGCCCTACGAGCATCTGCAAAAGTACGTCGATGATAGTGTCGAAATTCCGCCCGAGCTGAATCCCTACCTAGGCATGATGATCGAAAGCTCGATCATCACCGGCAATGCGAAACGCTTCGGCGCGGGCATCCAGCAATCGATGGTCGCGCTGTTCCAGAAATTGCCGCAGGGCAAGGCGATCGCGGATTCGATAAGCGCGGTCAACGCCGCGCTTGAGAAGGTGAAGGGCCAGGCCATCGAGCAAGTCTCGACGACGCTTCGCGCTCCCGGCTCGTACACGCTGACGCTGAAAACTGATCAGCTTCAGATGGTGATCATCTTCGATCGCACCGGCCTGAGCATCGAAAGCCTCGAAGTGAATTTGGGCTGAATCGAATCGGTTGTCGCCGAACGGTTAGTGCGCGAATATCATTTGTTTGCAGAGTCTCTTTAAATTCCCTAACGCCGCGACAATCGATCATGCGGAAGATCTCGTTCGGACCGCAGTCAGCCTTTTGTCGCCAGATACGTTAGAAAACGGGATCACGATCGACCTTTCCAACGTTTTATCCGCTGACAGTTTCGGAGTTACCCTGTTAGCGGCATGTTTTCACGTACTCGTTTCTTCTAACGTCCACGGGTTCGTGCGTCCACCTCGGCAATACGCAATACACAACGAGTTCCTCAATGCCGGACTGTACGAGGCAATCGGCATCGATCGCTTTGGTCCACGCAAGCCACGGCGCGACCGCGTCGATATCGTCCATATAACGGCTCTTCAACCGGGCTTCATCGATCATCTCCTTGATTTTTTGGAAAGTGTCCAACCCTTCCAGGAGGGTCTGCGAGATTCGATGCGTATGGCGCTGCTCGAACTCATCCAGAACTTTTCTGAACATTCGGGTTCCGGGCAAGGAGCTTGGGTGGTTGGGCAATTTGATCCTACTCAGAAGCGAATCGGGGTTTGCGTCCTGGATCTTGGAATTGGAATACCAAGGTCGTTAAGGACTCTCACAAAATACAGAAGTTACGGTGACGAGCGCCTGATCGAGAGTGCTACCCGATTGGGATTTCGTCGACCGCAGGTTCACGTGGGCTGGGTCTGAATACAATTCGGAGATTTGTGGCCGCAAATGAGGGCGCGCTTACGGTACTTGCTTGTGCGGGCTTGGTGAAATTCGAGGCCCAAGAAGTGATGCATCGAAAACTAAGAGTGCCATTTCCGGGGACTGCGGCGTTCATGTCGCTGCTACCTACAAAGAGAGGCCTTTTTGTACTATGATAAAGCGGTGGTTCGAATCGAGGTAAAGAAAGAACTGGGCAGGGACGTTGTTACCCGGCAGCACGGCAAACGACTGAGAGAAATGATCCTAAGCGCTTGGGCAAACCCACCTGTTGTGGTTGATTTCGAAGGCTTGCGAATCAATTCAGTGTCTTTTTTTGACGAGGCCTTCGGGCAGATTGCTCTTAATCACAGCTCCCAGGACCTTAAAAAGGTCGAATCCCGGGGGCTCGAGAAGTTCGACGCCGCTCTTCTGCAGGACGTCATCGCTTCACGACTGACCGAGGCGGGCAAAAGATCTCCGTCAAAGGGCTAAGCCGCCTTCTTCCGGATGCCGCGCTGATACTTTCGCGAGAGGCGGGTGCGCTCGGGCGAAATGTCGTCCAGTTGGCTGCCGGCTGTTTCGGGGAAGAAAATCGCTACGATGATGGCCGCAGCCACCGAGGCCGACATCAACATGGTCACCGCGCGCCAATGATTCCCGACCAGACCGTAAAGCAACGACTCCAGCATCAGGCCGGCTGAGCCGCCGAGCGTTCCCGCGACCGCGATAGCGCTTTGGGCGGTCGAGCGATGCGAGGTCGGGAACAGCTCCGCGCTGAATGCGTTCAAGATCGTCGATGCGGAGGTTTGCGCGAACAGGCTCGCTACCCACGCCGCTATCATGAGGCGCCCACTGCTGGCGAAGAAGACCGCCCACATTGCGGGTGCGAGGATCAAAGCTATGGTACCGAGGACGCGCCGCCCGATCTGATCGCTCAGATTGCCGGCGATAACGTTGCCGAAAATCCCGATTCCGCCGCCGAGGAAAATCAACGTCGATACGTTCATAGGTGTCCACGCATGCACTTCCTGCAAATACTTCGCTTGCAGCAGCCCGGCCGGAGTGCCGCCCATCGCGTTCAAGAACATGACCGCGGCGACCATGACGAAGCGCTCCGGATATGATGACATCAGCGCGCGAAACGGATCGAAGAAGCTTCCCGGCGCCATCGCCTTGGTCGTGCTCTCATAGCGATTGCTCTCCGGCAGCAACTTCCACAGCGGGATGACCAGCAACAGCGGGATGAACGCGAGCGCGAAGAGACCGCGCCATCCGAACGGGACGACCTCGATCATCGCGAAGCCGATCGCCGCCAGCGCGAAGCCGCCCGCACTGATCGCGCCGAGCATCCCGACCGTCAAGCCGCGCACGTCGGCGTTCATTTCTTCGACCACGATGACGAGGGCGATAGCGCCCTCGGCGGACGAAAAAGTGATGGTGAAAAACTTGAGGATGACGAAGCTGGTCGCGCTCCATGCGAACGCCGTTAGGCCGCTCAGGATGCTGAACATCGCGATGGTTGCGATCAGCAGCTTGCGGCGTCCGCGCCGATCCGCCTGCGAGGTGATGAGTGGCGCGAGCAGGCTGCCCAGTGTGATTATCGATGCGATCCGGCCGAGCGCCCGGTTGCTGATCGCGAGACCGCGCTGGATTTGCTCGATGGCGAGACTGAGCAGCCCGCCGTCATAGTTGTTGAAGAAGCCCGCCGCGCAGATGGCGGCAAACGTGCGGCGTTGGCGATGCGATAGTGCGCGGAGTTTTTTGGTGAACTTGAGCTCCACTCGATTGGCGTCGGTGTCCGAGGCGGTGGATCGTGATGTTTTGACCTCTCAGGCGATGGAAAAATTCAATTCGCGCGGGCTTCGGTTAAATTAATGAGCGGCCCTGGGCCCCATCGACGGGAAGGATCGCGCCATTGATCCAGCTCGCGCGCGGCGAGGCCAACATCACCACCGCGTAGGCGACTTCTTCCGGACGCCCGAGGCGGCCGGCCGGCGTCTCATTCGCAATGAAGTCTTTCTCGAAGGCGGGATCCGCCTTGAAGCGGCGCTCCCAACTTCCACCCGGATACTGAATCGATCCCGGCGCGATCGAGTTGATGCGCACGTTCTTCGCCGCCGTCTCGCGCGCGAGCATCTTGGTGAACGAGATCATCGCGGCCTTCGAGGAGTTGTAGGTCAGCGGACCGCCAGACTCGCGGCCGTAGATCGAGCTGATGTTGATGATGACGCCGCCGCGCGCCTGCATCTGGTCGGCGGTCATCCGCGCGAGGCGAACTGCCGAGAAGAAATTCAGCTCGAAGGTTTCGCGCCATGCTTCCTCGGACAGCTCACCGAGCGCGCCGGGCTTCGCACCGCCGGCGTTGTTCACCAGGATATCGACGCCGCCGAAGCGGCTAACGGTGTCGTTCAGCCATTTGGTCATGTCGGCGGGTTTGGTTACATCGGCAGCCATCGCGAGGACGTCGAAGCCGAGCTTCTGAAATTCCGCGGCGGCGTTTTTGAGCTCGGCCTCGCCGCGCGCGCAGATGCTGAGTTTGACGCCTTCATCGCCGAACGCCTTTGCCATCGCGCGACCGAGTCCTTTGCTGGCGCCGGTGATCATCGCAACTTTGCCCTTGAGTCCGAGGTCCATGTTTCATCGCTCCCGAATGAGGTTGCCTATCATTTACGGCATTCGAGAAAGTTCCTCTACTGCATCGGCGCGGTTGACTACGCGCGAGGCTGGCCTTAATGTCGATAGGTTATTTCATCCGTTTCGGAGGCCTATGGAGATTCGTGTAGACGGTTCGCTCGACCAGGCAATGCGCGTGCTCAAGCGCAAGCTTGCGAAAGAGGGCGTGTTCAAAGAAATGAAGAAGCGGGCTTTCTACGAGAAGCCCAGCGTCCGCCGCAAGCGCAAGCGCTCCGAGGCCCAACGCCGCCGTCGCAAAGAACAGCGTCGCCGCCGCGCCTCCGCGATGTAGTTTTCGCTTCCCGCTTTTTCCTTCTAAATCTTTAGACCAACGGGCCGCCATGCGGCGATGCACCGTTGCGTCTTAGGCAAGATGTCGCAGGCCCCTCAGAATTCGGAGCCCGGGTGAGTCAGAAAACGGGGCCGTCGGGCAAGGGTCGCCAAGTGAAGACCAATTGCCCATTGGATACGAAGCAGTCCAGATCCTGATGCGGCAATTCTGCGGCCTCGCGGGCCATGCGGAAATTTTCTATCGCTTGTAATATCGCGTCGGGTGCGGCGCTTGGTCGTTCGGAGCTTCTGGCGGTGGCGAAATCCTTGATCGCGGAATCCAGATTCACCGGCAGGCAGTTGGGACCGCCATGCTCATCCAGCGGACCCGCGCCGATACATGAACAGCGAAGACATAGAATGACGGGGCATCGTTCATCGGCCGGCGCGCCGAAGAACTCGGCCTGCAACCTGCTCATACCGATGGCGCATTCGGACCAGACCTGACGCGCGCGCTCGGCGGAGAAACGGCGGATGGCGCGGGCCAGATCGCGCATCATCACGGCGCCTGAACGATGCTTCAAGGCGACGATGCTGTCGCTCTCGACGCGTACCGAAGGCCCGAGCTGTTCCGCCAGAAACGATCTTAAATTGATGGGGAGGCGACTACCGAGGTAGAGCCGCGACGATTCCCAGATTGGTCCTGCCGTTGGCGCCCGCGAGGGTCGCCGGTCGGCTAACGCGCTCAATGCGGCGAGGCGTTCCAACGGGGAGGGCGCGCCAGCCAGCGCGCGTGAGACTTGGGCGTTTCTGTGAACCAAGGGGCCGTTTCGCAAGTGCTATCCTCCATAGGTCTGAACCCAGAGGAGCCTTTGGCCAGCCTCGATCTTCCGCCCCCCGGAAAGATCGACGCCGTGCCATGCTCCCGCCAGCCGCCGGTCAGATGCGTATGTGTCGCGAATCCGGGGTCTTACCCCGAGAGAAAACTCAACATCGCTAAAAGAAAAACGCGCCGAGTCTTGACTATGAAAACTCGGCGCGGCGTGTACCACAGAAACCTGATGGCACATGGCGTACTCGGCCTTGGGGCCGTTTATCTGCGAAGCGCAGCAACTTATACGCGCCATGCGCTACAACTCATCTCACCTGACCATCAGCCCGCTCAGCACCTCGCCCCGCTCGCATCCCCACACAACCAACCAAGCAGCAGCATCGATGGATTAGGCGCAGGGCTCTTCCCGGAACTGGGACACCATGCGCTGTTATCGGACTTCGGCCAAAACTCGCTACGGACAGTTAACCTGTTTAGCGCGCCGGTTGATCTGGAGCAATAATTGAACGATCGATTAATTGCCGCTCGCCAACTTGACATTGAAATTGCCACATGCCGTTGATCTAGCGCGCCGTTAATATACCGAAAGATGGTCCATGAGGTGCCCTTATGAACTTCGAGTTGGTCTTGAACACGCCTATATGTGAACGCCTTGGAATCAAATATCCAATCTTCCAAGCAGGGATGGGTTTTGTGGCTCATGCTGAACTGGCTGCCGCAGTTTCGAACGCCGGCGGACTGGGATGCATCGGGTCCGGAAGCATGAGCTCGCACGAGTTAAAGGAGCAGATTTCGCGCTGCCGCGACCTGACCGACCGCCCCTTCGGCGTCGATATTCTTTTTGCGGAAATTAAAGCCGATAAGGCCGACTCGACCGTCGTGAAGTACAGCTCTAATGTCCAACGCCTCATCGACATCACCTTCGAGGCCAACATTCCGGTGATTGTGTCAGGGCTGGGCAGCCCGGCGGGCATCATGGAGCAGGCCCACAGAAACGGCGTCGTCGTGATGTCGCTATGCGGCAACGTCAAGCAGGCGCGACGGCTCGAAGCCTCGGGCGTCGATGTCATCATCGCGCAGGGCCACGAGGCCGGCGGCCATACCGGCCGCGTCGGCACCATGGCGCTGGTACCCGAAGTGGTCGATGCGGTCCGGGTGCCGGTGCTGGCGGCGGGCGGCATCGCCGATGGGCGCGGGCTGGTCGCATCCATCGCGCTCGGCGCCGAGGGCATCTGGATGGGCAGCCGCTTTGTGGCCTCGGTCGAGGCCTACGCGCATTCGAACTACAAGAACAAGATTGTGGAGATCGACGAGGAAGGCACCACCATCACCCGATGTCATTCGGGTAAGCCGTGCCGCCTGGTGCGTAACAAGTTCACCGATTCATGGGTGGGGCGCGAGGCTGAGATCAAACCGTTCCCGCTTCAATCGATGAACTACGGATTCCCCTTGGCTGAAATCGCTCGCTACGAGGGCAAGGTCGAGGAAGGCGGCCTCGCATGCGGCCAGAGCGCGGGCCTCATCGACTCGATCGAGCCTGCAGGCAAAATCGTCCGCGATGTGATGGACGGGGCGCGCGCGACACTGGAGAACCGCTTCGCGAACCGCCGCGAAGGATCATCCTCGCGCGCCGCATGACATCGCGAAACCGCCCCTCAGTTTCGGAACCTCCCATATCACCGCGCCCTTCGTACTTACGTGGCCCCTAACCGTCCACCGATCCGGCAGTCCTCGACTGGCAAGGATTTCGGCAGCATTGGTCCGTTGCGGAGGCGCTACAGTTCCGTCAGCGATGCCACACGACATTCAAAAGTCCGTGAGGTCGAACGGGCGATATAGACCGATAGCGTACGGGCGGCGCGTTTAGCGCATCTAAACCTGCATCACAAATCGCGACCGGAGGACGCGTCTGGGTGGAGCGATAGTTGCTTCGGTCGAGCGTCAGATGAAGGCCGAGCTGAGCAACTTTGAATCGAGTCCTATGACTACCAGTGGCGTTGGCTCCGCCAGGACGTGGTGCGAACCCGGAGAAGACTTCGCCGGCACGACGCGCCGCGAAACGTTGAATTATGGGTTGATCGGTCTTTATGCCGGAGTGCTTTTCCTTAGTGCCTTTCTGTTGATGTGGGTGCAACCCCTGTTCACCAAGATGGTGCTCCCGCGGTTGGGTGGCTCGTCGTCGGTCTGGAACACGGCGATGATGTTCTTTCAGATCGTTCTCCTCGCGGGGTATGCATACGCACACCTCCTCAATCGGTTCGCCGCACCGCGACGGCAGCCCTGGATTCACGGCGCGGTCCTTCTAGGCGGCTTGCTCTTCCTCCCGCTCGCGATCCAACCAAGCAAGACTCCCCCGACCGATCACTCTCCGATCCTTTGGCTGATTGGACTTTTGACGCTCTCGGTCGGATGGCCCTTTTTTGCGCTGTCGTCCTCGGCGCCGCTGCTGCAAGCGTGGTTTTCCAGAAGCAGGAATCGCCTCGCGAACGATCCGTATTTCCTATATGCCGCCAGCAACTTCGGAAGCCTGCTCGCGCTGCTCGCGTTTCCATTCCTGCTCGAACCCTCGCTCAATCTGGCCGAACAAAGCCGCCTTTGGAGGGCGTCATACATCCTTTTATTTGTTCTGGTCGGTATGTGTGCGCTGCCGCTGCGATCCGCCGCGGCAATCGACGATTCGCTCCGGGATGGGGGCAGCCTCAACTTCCGAGGCCGTATGCTGGCGACGGCAGCTCATATGGATTTCGTTGGCATTCGTTCCATCCAGCTTGCTGTTAGGTGTCACGTCGTACATCACCACGGATCTCGCGTCCGCTCCGTTGCTGTGGGTTTTGCCGTTGGCACTCTACCTGTTGTCATTCGTGATGGCGTTCAGTAAACGCCGACTCGTAGAACCTGCGCGGGCTCTCAATGCGGAAGCCATCTGCATTCGCATCGTTGCAATCCTGATCCTCGACCCCATGATATTCGGCGTCGAGGTGCCGATCATTGCGGCGTGTTTGGCTCACCTGGTGACGTTTTTTTTGATCGCACTAGTGTGCCATACCGAACTCGCGAACCGCAGGCCCGATGCCGCCCGGCTCACACAATTCTATTTCTGTATCTCTATCGGCGGGGCGGCCGGCGGAACCTTCAATGCGTTGATTGCGCCACTGCTGTTCTCGTCCATCTACGAGTATTACCTCGCTCTGGCAGCGGCATGCGCGTTACGAATGTTCATCGGGAAGAAGTCGCCCACGCCAAATACTCGTGATCTGATCACGCCCGGGATCCTGGCCGCAATCGTTGCGCTTGCGACTTATCATTGGATGGACGCGATCCATCCCCCGGGTCTGGTGATCCGCCTGGTCTTCTTCGTTGTGGTGTTCAAGATTCTCTATAGCTGTAGCGAGCGACCAATTCGGTTTGCCTTGGCTCTACTGGCAGTTATTTTCGCGGCCGCTACGGTAAACGGATCGGTTGGAGTTTTGCTTCAGCAGAGGACCTTCTATGGCGTGCTCAGGGTGAAGCTCAAGGAAGGAGGCCGCAAGGTGCAGTTGTTTCATGGAACCACATCGCATGGCGCCGAATTCCTGGACCCCGCACGGCGTCGGGAACCGCTAATGTACTACGCGAGATCGGGACCGATCGGTCAAATCTTCGCAGCCCGCGGTGAGATTCGAACGGTGGGAGTTATCGGGCTGGGGACCGGCGCCCTGGTTTCCTATCGGAAGCCCGGCCAGGAATGGACCTTTTACGAAATCGATGAGGGCGTGGAGCGCATCGCGCGTGACCCGCGCTATTTTAGGTACCTCGAGGACAGCGGACCCGACACCAGGATTATCCTGGGCGACGGCAGACTGTCGCTCAAGAAAAGGCCGAACGGTTCCTACGATGCCCTCATCATCGACGCGTTCAGTTCCGATTCGATTCCGATGCATCTGCTTACCCGGCAAGCCTTAACTCTTTACCTCGACAGGCTGAGCGAGCACGGTATTTTGATCTTTCACATCAGCAACATGGCGTTGAACCTCGCGCCAGTGGTCGCGAGTCTGGTCGCCAGTGTCGGCGCAGTTGCCGAATATGAGAGCTACCAACCCACTGCGCGGGAGGCGAACAACGGCGCCACCGCCTCCGAATGGGTGGCAATCGCTCGGCACTCACGGGAACTCGAATTCCTGAAACGATACCCCGGTTGGAAGCCGTTGACTTCAGTGCCAAACGCACGCCCGTGGACCGACGACTTCTCAAATATTGTCAGCGCTATTAACTGGTGATTCCGGGGAGGCTCCCCGCCTCGTCCTTAGCGCTATATGGTAGTGCGGGTGACTGGAAGGCGCCGCGCAGGCTAGCGGTTTATTTTGCATAGTCGAGGCGGGATCAAATAACCTCTCACCTGCATGGCAGCGACTCCAAGACCCGCGGTTGAAGCCGACCATCCATCGCTCGAACATTACGAATATTCGTCCGCGCGAAAATGGATCATCGCCTTCTCGGTGATGCTCGGCACTATCCTCGAGGTCCTCGACAGCTCGATCGTCAACGTCTCGCTCCCTCATATGCAGGGAAGCTTCTCCGCGAGCGTCGACGAGATCGCATGGGTCGTCACCAGCTACCTGGTCGCCGCCGGCATCATGATCCCGATGACCGGATGGATCGCGGAGCGCTTCGGGCGCAAGCGCTACTTCATGGCCTCGGTCACGATGTTCGTCGCATCCTCGGCGCTATGCGGCGTCGCACAGTCGCTCAACCAGATCGTGTTTTTCCGCCTGCTTCAGGGTGCGGCGGGCGCCGCGATGATGCCGATCTCGCAAGCCGTGTTGATGGAAACCTTTCCGCCGCGCGAACAGATGATGGCGATGGCGGTATGGGGCATCGGCATGATGGTCGCGCCCATCATGGGCCCCACCATCGGCGGTTACATCACCGATGCGTGGAGCTGGCGCTGGAACTTCTACATCAATGTTCCCATCGGCGGGCTCGGCATTTTCATGGCCTACCGCTTCCTCGAAGACCCGCCCTACATGCGCGTGCTGAGAAAGGGCGGGCGCATCGATTGGGTCGGCATTCTGTGCCTGGTCGTTTCGCTCGGCGTCGGCGAAATCGTGCTGGAGCGCGGCGAACGCTCGGATTGGTTCCAGGCGCCGTGGGTCTGCTATAGCACGCTGCTCGCACTGGCGGCCCTCGGGATGTTGATTTATAACGAGCTCCGCATAGAGGACCCGATCGTTGACTTGTCAATTCTTGCCGATCGCCGTTTCACCTTGCCGGTCACGCTGGTCATCTTCCTCACCTTCACCCTTTATGGCACCGGTATCCTGAATCCGATCTTCCTCCAGGAGCTGCTCGGCTATACCGCTTCCAAGGCGGGCATCGTGATGGCGCCGCGTGGCTTCGGTACCATGTTCGCGATGCTTATCCTGGGCTCGCTGGCGCGGCGCGGCTTCGATACGCGGGTGCTGATCGCGATCGGGTTCTCCTTCGTGGCTTACGCGATGTGGGCGATGTCGGGCCTCAATCTCCAGTCTGATACCTTCCGCATAATCTGGCCGACCGTGCTTCAGGGCATCGGGACCGGGCTGGTCTTCCCAGGTTTATCGGCGGCGGCGCTGGCCTCGATGCATCGCCAGAAGATGGGGCGGGCGGCAAGTCTCTACTCGGTCACTCGAAACCTCGGCGCGGCGATCGGGACCTCATACCTCACCACGTTGCTCATCCGCCGCCAGCAGGTGAACCAGAGCCATCTCGTCGAACACGTGTCCGCCTTCACCCTGTCGCGGATGCGGATGCCGGGCGGGATGACCCTCGCGCAGCAAATGGCGACCGGCCATCGCGAGGGCTTGGCGATGGTCTACGGGATGGTGCAGCGCCAGGCGATGATGCTCTCGTTCAACGACATCTACCGGATGCTCGCGGTGCTGATGGTGCTGATGGTACCGACCTTCATGTTCCTGCAGCGTGACCGCCGCAACCTCCCGGCCTCACACGCGATGGCGGAGTAGACAGGCGAACGAATAGCGAATACGCAACGATTTCGGGCCTTTAATGGGTTTGTTTTTGCACTTTTACGATCTCACGAGAAGCCCTTAAACGCCGACGGCACCCGAAGGCGCCGCATCGCAATCCTAGCAGAATTCCTTATCGCGCACCCATGACCATTCGCGAAACAACGATCGCAGCGACGTTCAGGGGTAGTTCCCTCACGCTTGAGTTTCCTGATTCGAGCTGCATCGACTGGGGCAAAAGAATAGCGAATGCGCAATGATTTCGGGCATTTAGTGGGTTTGTTTTTGCACTTTCGCGATCTCACGAGAAGCCCTTAAACGCCGACGGCGCCCGAAGACGCCGCGGGTATCATCTTAACAGAATCCCGCTAACCACGCTGCGACCTTAGTCGCGGTCAGGCGGCTTCGCGCGCGCGTTCGTCGAGGACACTCTGCAACGGGCGGCAGGCCAAGCAGGCGACGACGCACACGATGGACACGCCAACGAAGAGCCACAGCGCGGGGACGTAGCTGGTGGTGCGATCGTGAATCCATCCGGTGATGACCGGGCCGGCGGCGTAGCCCAGGGTGCTCAGCACTCCCGCGATACCCATCAACGATCCGAACCGTTTGATGCCGAGCGACTCCAGCATCAGCAGTGGGATGAGCACACCGAATGCGCCGCCGACTGCGCCGATCAGCACCGCATAGACCATCAGCGCGGAGAAGTGCGCCGCGCCGAGCAGCGCGAATACCGCGATGGCAGTGACGAACCAGGTCCCCGCAGTCGCGAGCCGCGCGTTGACGCGATCCGCCATCGGACCCGAAATCAGGCTCCCGATGGTGGTAAACACGAACAACATGCTGAGGACGCGAGCTGCCACGTTCGGGCTATAGCCGACATCGATCAGATACGCGATGAAATGTTGCCCGAGTCCTGCGAAGAGCGAGGCGAACAGGAACTGCACCAGGGTGATCAGCCACATCGAGCGGCCGCGCAAGGCTTCGCCGATTTCGAGACCGGGAAGTTCGATGGGCGTGGCCGGCGGGTCCGAGGTGGTACGTTCAGGCTCAGCCTGGGTGGCCGGGCGCGTTCGCACGAATGCGATCAGCAAAGGAATGGTGATGAGGAGCATCGGCGCCGCGACGAGGAGATAGCCGAACTTCCATCCATGCGCGGAAATTGCCCAGTTCGTGACCGGCGTCATCACCGCACCGCCAATCGATGCGCCTGCCAGCGCGATGCCCATTGCAAGACCGCGCCGGGCGCTGAACCAGTTCGCGAGGACCAATGAGGACGGGATGCCGGTGCAGGCGACGAAACCCACTCCGAGCAGCAGATTGCAAGAAAAGAATTCGGGAAATGTATGGGTGCGGGTAATGAGGATGTATCCGGCCGCGACCAGCGCGACTCCCGCTACCATCACCTGCCGCGCGTCGATGCGATCAAGCAGCCATCCGACCACCAGCCCGAATGCGCCCGCCGACAGCGCCGAGGCGGCGAAGCCGGAGGACAGCCGCGCGCGAGTCCATCCGAAATGCTGCAGGACCGGAGTAAAGAACACCGCGCCGGTGTTGGCTCCGCCGCCCCAGACGAAGAACCATGAGACGAACAGCACGCCGACGACGAGCCATGCTCCCGGAGCTTCCTTTTTGTTCATCAATAATCCCCAATCGGTCGAAGCGGGAGTCTACTGCATTCGGCGTGCGGTCGGGAACCCGATTTTGGCGCGCTTGAATTCGGGCGATCGGGAGAGCCTTTTGCATCGCGATTCGAAGTTCCTCCCTCACGACTTCTCGCCGGTCGAATCGTGTTTCTGACGACACTGACCCGGCGCTGAAGCTCTGCCACCGATCTATCGCAATGGTTCGTGACGATAGGTGACGGAAGCGCACTTGGTCAAATACAAAAGGTAGGACGCTCGATGTCCGAGCTCTCCCGCCAGTTGCCAGGAGTGCTTTAGTCGGTTTCCATCGGTAAAGATTCGTCCCGGGCCCATTCGCTCATTGACGCGTCATACAGGCTCAGATTGCGGTAGCCCAATTGATGCAGCACGAACAAATCGAGGCTGGCCGCGATTCCTCCGCCGCAGTAGCAGATTACGTTTTTGGATTGGTCCAAGCCGGCATTGGTGAACCTCGTGGCGGCCTGCGTCAGCGGCGCGAGAGCCCGGGTTTCGCGATCGATCAGGGCCCCATACGGGACGTTGACGCTCCCGGGAATTCGGCCCGGACGACCATAGGGTCCGGGGCCTTTGCCGCTATGTAGTTCAGCTGGCAACGCGTTGATGGTAACGGTCTGAGGATCTCCGATAGATGCTCGAACTCGTGCCTTATCGACAAAGATCCCGGCGCCTGCCCGCGCCGTAAATGCCGCCGGAGCGTAACGGCACGGCTCGGATGAGACCGGCCGCCCTTCCGCTTTCCACTTCTCCCAACCTCCGTCCAGAATAGCAGCGTTGGTGAACCCGAACTCGCGCAGCATCCACCATACCCGCGTCGCCCACATCATCCCGCCCGCGCTATACAAAATGACCCTCGAGCCGTCGGCCACGCCATGGCGAGACATCGCCGCCGCAAAATCTTCAGCGCGTGGCAGCATAAAGCGCAACTTCACGGTGTTATCCGATAACTCTCCCTGAAGGTCGAGAAAGCCCGCGCCGGGAATATGCGCGGCGTCATAGTCCTCGCGGCCGCTGACGATTTGATATGGCGCGTTCGTCGCCGGCTGGGCCGGGCGCAGATATGTCGTGCAATCGAAGATCCTCAGTTGGGGGTGGTCGAGATGCGCGGCGAGCCACTCGGTTTGTACCAATGCGTCGGGATCGTGAGAGAGGAGGGTTTGCTGAGTCATTGTTTTTGCTCCAATTCCTCCGCGAGTATCTACCGCTGCGCCCCACGCTTGTCCATCGAAACTGCCAAGGTGGCGAGTTCAACTTCTGAGAACCCGACCACGGAAGTGATGCGCGCCGATCCGCTAAGCCTGAGACATTGTTAGAGTTGCGAAAGAACTGTGCGAACCAGATAGTACCAAGGTCTAATACTCAGCAGGCCTCCCGAATGAGTAGTATTGGGCGGCGGTATTTGTCTGGCCGCGTTGCGCTTATGAGTACCATCGAACATGCGGGGAAGCAGGGAAGAGTGTCGTTTGACTCGGGCAACGACGCGACGCTGATACTGCGATTCTCCGGTCACTGGCACCTGGACCGTGACCTGCCCTCGACTACCGAAGTAGTCCGCGCGCTCGATAGCAGGCCCGCGCCAAAACGGGTGCTCTTCGACACGGCGGATCTCACGAATTGGGACAGCGGCCTGCTTTCGTACCTAACGGAAACTGACGAGTTATGCCGTACCCGGGGTATCGTCGCGGATCGCTCGGGACTTCCGACCGGGCTGCAGCGATTGCTCGAGCTTGCGGAGGCAGTCCCCGAAAAGAAGGGCACCCAGGCCGCGCGCGCGCGCGAGCCATTCTTCGCGCGGGTCGGCCAAGCAACCCTGCAGCTTGCAGCATCGGCGACCGAGTTCATCAGCTTTGTCGGCCAGCTCACGGTGGCGTTCGGCAATTTGGTACGCGGCAACGCGCGCTACCGAACGGTCGATTTGATCGAAGTCATCCAGCAATGCGGCGCGAGTGCGGTCGGCATCGTAACGCTGATCTCATTTCTAGTCGGGGTAATCCTAGCGTTTATGGGCGCCGTGCAATTGTCACAGTTCGGCGCAGCGATTTATGTCGCTGACCTGGTCGGAATCGGCATGGTACGCGAGATGGGCGCGATGATGACGGCGATCATCATGTCGGGCCGGACCGGCGCCGCATTCGCGGCAAAACTCGGCACCATGAAGGTGACCGAGGAGATCGACGCGCTCACGACCATGGGAATTTCGCCGCTGGAGTTTCTGGTCCTCCCGCGCGTGCTCGCTCTCGTGCTGATGATGCCGTTACTGTGCCTGTACGCCGACTTTGTTGGCATACTGGGCGGCATGTTCGTCGGGGTTACGATGCTCGGTCTCTCGCCCGGCGCATACATGCGCGAGACCATTTCAACCTTGACGATGGCGAATCTGTTGGGCGGTCTCTTCAAGGCGACCTTTTATGGAGTGTTGATCGCGATCGCCGGTTGTCTGCGAGGTTTTCAATGCGGCAACAGTTCCTCGGCGGTGGGCGACGCGGCGACCCAGGCGGTGGTGATGTCGATTGTACTGGTGGTGATCGCGTGCGGCACCTTCGCAGTGCTGTTTAATGTGCTCGGGATCTGATTCTCAATAACGACGATGGAAACAGTTTCCAAGAACCAGGCCGGGGCCGAAGCACACATTATAGTGCGCGATCTGACGATGGCCTATGGAAGCTTTGTCTTGATGCGCGACCTCAACTTCGTCGTACGCCGGGGAGATATTTTCGTGATCATGGGCGGCAGCGGATGCGGCAAGAGTACCCTGCTCCGGCACATGATCGGGCTGAAGGAGCCGGCCACGGGCGAAATCATTTATGGCGACATCAACTTCACCAAGGCCGATCCCGCGCAACGTGAAACCCTGCTGCGGCGTTTCGGCATCCTCTATCAGAAGGGCGCGCTCTGGAGCTCGATGACCTTGTCGGAAAACGTCGGGCTGCCGCTCGGCGAGTTTACTGACTTGACGCCCGAACAGATTGGCAAAATCGCGGCGCTCAAGCTGGCGCTGGTCGGGCTTAAGGGTTTTGAGAATTTCTATCCCAATGAAATCAGCGGCGGCATGCAAAAGCGCGCCGGGTTGGCGCGCGCCATGGCTCTCGACCCCGAGGTCCTGTTCTTTGACGAACCCTCCGCGGGGCTTGATCCCATCAGCTCGGCGCTGCTCGACGATCTGATCCTCGAGCTGCGCGACAGCTTGGGCGCGACTGTTGTAATTGTGACCCACGAGCTCGCGAGTATTTTTGCCATCGCGAACAACTGCGTCTTCCTCGACACCGAGACGCGAACCCAAATCGCGACCGGCGATCCGAAGGATCTGCTCGCACATTCCACCGACCCGAAGATTCGCAAGTTCCTGACTCGTGCGAAGGAGGGAGAGCCAGCTCAAAATCATGTCTAAACGATTTAGTCCTACCGCTATCGGTATGTTCGTCGTCGGCAGCTTCGTTCTGCTGGTCGCCGCCATCGTGGTTGTCGGCTCGGGCAAGATGTTCCAGAAGCCGGTCCAATTCGTATGCTTTTTTCCCGGCGCAGTTAATGGTCTGAAAGTCGGCGCGGCGGTGAAGTTTCGTGGCGTCCAGATCGGAAGCGTGGCGAGGATTCAGCTCATCCTGCCGCCCGATGAAGGCCAGCTTAAGGCCGGCGCTCACGAGCTCCGGCTGCCGGTTATCCTTAACATCGATGGCACGCAGCTTCGTGCCTTGGGTGGAAGCGGTCTCGCGCTCACCCAAAACGGCTTCGAAGATTTTATCAAACAGGGCTTGCGAGCTCAGCTGAATGTCGAGAGTTTGCTGACGGGACTGCTCTACGTCGATCTCGACCTCTATCCCCAGACGCCGATGGTTCTAAGCCTCGAGCCCGGAACCTCGCCCTACCGCGAAATCCCCACGATCCCGACCAACTTTGAGCAAGTGCAGCAGGAGGCACAGAAAGCCCTGGACCGGATCTCAAAGATGGACCTCGAAGGCATGATGAAAGCGATTTCCGGAGCAGGTGACTCGATAAATTCGCTGGCCAGCTCGCAAGAGCTCAAGCGGGCCTTGGTATCGACCAATGACACCATGGTTTCCCTGAAAAAAACCCTTGGTTCGATGCAGGTGACGCTCGACAAGGTAAACACCAAATTCGACGGCATTTCGGTTGACCTCCAGCGCACTTCGAAGGAGGCGGCCGAAACGATGAGGGAGACCCGTGACATGCTCATCCAGGTGCAGTCCACACTCGATCCCAATTCTCCACTATGGGTCAATCTAAATCTGGCGCTCGGACAATTCGCCGACACCGCCCAATCGGTTAGCCAACTAACAGACTATCTCCAGCAGAACCCATCAGCACTGGTCCGTGGCAGGTACGTCTCGGAGAATTCCAATTAGCTTCAAGAGGATCATGCCAAGACTAATCCTCCTCGCAGGAGGTCTGCTCGTCGCGAGCTGCTCGCCGCTCGGGCCGCTTCCCAACCACAACAGATTCTTCATGCTTTCCCCGATCGCGCAGGATAGCGTCTCGAAGATCAGCACTTCGCTGGACCAACAGATGGCGATCGGCATTGGCCCCATCGACTTCCCCGACTACGTCAAGCGACCTGAAGTGGTTACGCGAACGGCACCCAATCGCATCGATGTCTCGGAGGAGAATCGGTGGGCAGGCCCGCTCGATAAGAATTTCACTCGAGTGCTCTCTGAAAACCTCTCGACCCTACTCAATACCCAGCGAATTCAGTTCTATCCGTGGAACCGTATTACCCCCATTGATTACCAGGTGGTGGTAAACGTCGAGCAGTTCGATAACGACGGTAAGCAGGCGACGCTCATTACGCGATGGTCTGTCAGAGACGGCCGCGACGGCAAGGAACTCTATGCTACGGAAACTACCACCAGCGCCCCGGTAGCCGCGGGAGCAGAAGGACCGTCAGCCGCCCTGAGCGCGACGGTCGCGACTCTGAGTCGCGAAATCGCCGCGCAGCTGACGAACCTCGGTCGGCATCCGCATCCGGCAGTTTCGCAGCGCTGATGCCCGATCCAATCACTTGCCCATCGACGAAACCAGCCTTTGGAGGGGCTCCTGGCTGATAACTATCATCCCGCGGGTAGGTTGGTTCAGATCGATAGTTACCCAGACGGCTAACGAAACCAGCAGGATAAAGCACAGCGTTCCCACCATTTCTTGAGCGGCTGATAGTCCTTGCTCTCGACCGATCAGCAAGCACGTAACGATCGAAGCCACGACTAGAAGCAGCACAATGCTATCGGGGAGACGGTCGCGAACCGCGGCCAGCCGCGCGGCATGGCTGCTGGTCACTTCATTCAGAGTATTGGTTAGCGATACCGCGATGGGCGTGCCTTCATTCAGCGCCTGCGCGACCAGGCCGGTCATTTGCTGGTGCATGGCCTGAAAGTGACCCAATGCGGCGTTCAGTTCCGCCTCGGTGATTTGCCGGCTTTGCCCGAGCGCTAGACGAAGCTCCGCATATTCACGAATGACGGTCTGCAATTTGGTTCGGGTGGGTTCCTTGAGCAAGGACGCGCAGGTATAGAAATCACCAATCGCATTGCTGTCCGCCACGATGGCCATTCGGCGCTGGTCATGTTTGCTAATCGACACCCCGAAAGTGAAGGCCAACAACAAGCCCAGCAGCGCCAGGCTGGCGTCGTCAAACTTGGAAGGCGCCGTTCCGCGGGCCTCGCGACGCGCGGTTTGCCCCATCCAGAGGCCGATCCTCCAGGTCACCAACATGCCGAAAGCGAGGCTTAGAGGGACGATCCCTCCGCTCATCTGGGCAACGACTAGATCCATCGGTCACCTTGCACGCCGTTCAGGTTAGATTTCTCCGACTCGAGGTGATCGATTTCTATGAGCCAGGGGAGCAAATTGATCGAAATGTCGATGGGCCAGTACTTTATGATCCATTTTCCGGTCACGAGCAACTCGACTATCACCGAAAAGGATGGCGCGCTGTAGGACCAAGGTCCAATTTCAATCCAAAATGGCGTCGGGCAATATTCTCGGCGTAGGCCGGAAATCCGGCAGTGGGGAAAATTGCACTATGGACAAACCAGTCATCCGACCGATCTCGTCCCTGTTTAGCATCGCGAGTCTCGCACTCATGCTCCTGGTGGCTGGATGCTCGGCCACCGTCGAAAGCGCTCCGCAAGCGGCAAAAGACGTCCAGTCAGGCGCCGCTCTACCCCCGGCGGTGACCGGGTTTCTTGGGCCCGATGCATCTAAGCTCCAGCCCGGTCCCGAGGGCGGCGCGGCGTTGGTCTACATCGATCCCAACGCGCAATGGAGCAAGTACACCAAGATCCATCTGATGCCGGTTGAATTCTGGGCCGGCGCTGATACGACCGTAGCAACCGCGGACCAGCAGACCTTGTGCACCTATTTTTTCAATGCGCTCCAGAAGGATCTCCAGAAGAAGAATTTCACGCTGGTGGATGGATCCGGCCCGGATGTCATGAATCTTCGAGTGGCCTTGATGGACGCAACTACCGCAACTCCCGGTCTTCGTAGTGCCTCGGTGGTTATCCCGCAATTGAAAATCATTAACATGGCGCAGTCGCTCGCTACCGGCAGTTACGCATTCGTGGGTTCCGCCGAGGCGGAGATGGCGGCGACAGATTCCACCACCGGCGAGTTACTCGCGGCGGCAGTTGACAAGCGCGCGGGCGGCGGTGGTATCCAAGGTGCGACATCTTTCAGGTGGGGCGACACCCAGAACGCGATGGACTACTGGGCGGAAAAGATGTCGGATCGTCTGCTGCAACTCCAGGGCAGAAGCGCGAAGAGCTGACCTGCAACTCGCAATCGCTGCTGCGGCCTGTGCCCTAACATTACCAGGCAGAGGTTTGATCGCGGAAAGTCGGATGACAAACTCTTAGGTCCAAAGTCCTATTGTCATCGGTGAGGCGCCGCGCGACGATTAGGCCTCAGCGCCGCTGCGCGTAACCCACAAGGACACGCAGCGTACCGGATACGGAGCTTTGCGCGCTGCGCCGGGCAGGTCAAGCGGCAGGATGACATCGCTCATTCGGAGGATGGACCGGCTGTTGAAGGTCCCTAACCATCGACCGGTGATTCTTATTGTCGACGACGACCCCTCGGTGCTCGGCGCATTGCGAAGGTTGTTGCGCGCGGCAGGGTTCGAGGTTCGGACGTTTGACCGCCCTTCGGCGCTGCTAAGCACCAACCTCCCCGCGGCCAATGCGTGCTTGCTGCTCGATGTCTATCTGCCAGAGATGACCGGAGTCGAATTGCGGGAACAGTTGGCGATCAGCGGTCACCATCTTCCCGCAGTGTTGATTACCGGTCGCAACGACGCCCAGACGCAAAGAATGCTGGACCGTCAGGACGCGACCGTCCTTATCAAACCCTTTGATGAAGGATTGTTGGTTGATGCGATTTTGCGCGCGCTCGGTGCTGGCGAAAAGCCGCGTCAATGAGGCGGGCGCAGCGCGGCCTTCGGAGCTTACTCCAAAGGAAATCGAGAGGATAGACGGCTTGGGATTGTCATTCGCCGGAGCGGTCGTGTATCTCAGGTGGTCAAATAGAGCGCACGTTAGCTTCGATAAGCAGCCTCCAATCGTCTATCACCGCGTCGCTCGACCACTTGATCAAGCAAGGATTGCAGACCAAATGAGCAACCGCCCGGAACAACCATCGGCGGTCCATCTGACAACCGAGAGCGGACTCCAACTCGAAAGTCGGCTCATCGAGATGTTTGCCGCCCTGATGAGGGCCCCGGTCGAGCGAATTGATCATGAAATCCAGCATTGGCTGGGCCAATTCCTAAGCGCATTCGATCTCGATCGTGGCTTGCTCACCCAAATCGGAACCGAAGACGGGTTGGTCCGCGTCACCCATGCGTGGGCGGGTGTGGGATACGAAGCAGCGCCGCAGGGGACGGAAACTCCCCTCGCGTTACCCTGGCTGGTCGCAACGGTCCTTTCCGGCGAAACTGTCGCCATTTCCACACTTGACGATTTTCCACCTGAAGCCACCCACGAGCGCGCATTCGCGCGCGCCCTCGACATCAGATCGCATCTGACGATTCCGCTACGATTGGGCGGCGTGGTGTTCGGGAGCTTGAGTTGCTCTACGATCGGACGCGAACGTCATTGGGATGCCAATACGGTCCGGCGCCTGACGCTGGTGGCTGAAATGTTCGCCGCCGCGACCGGTCGAAAATGGGCAGTCGCGGAAATCCGACGGCTCAAAAGCGAAATCGGGCGCGTTTCGCGTGCGATGGTAATGGGTGAAGTCACGGCTTCGCTCGCGCACGAACTCAACCAGCCGCTGGGCGCGATTCTCAGTAACGCGCAGGCGGCGATCCGCCTGCTTTCCGCGGGGCGACCCGATATCGATGAGGTCAAGGACGCGCTGGCCGATATCGTTCGCGATGATCGCCGCGCGGTGGAGATCATTCGCAACGTGCGCGCATTCTTTCAGCGCCACGAGGAACCGAAGTCATCGCTTGACGCGCGTACCCTGGTTGAGGACGCGGCGCAAATTCTGCGCCACGATGCTGACCGACGAAACATCTCGTTCCGGACCAGGATTGAAACGGGGCGAGCCGAAGTCGTCGCCAACCAGACGCATCTGCTCCACGTGCTTCTCAACTTGATTCTCAATGCATTCGACGCGGTTGCTGGGCAACGACCGGAGCTTCGCGAGGTCATCGTGAGCGTTGCGAAAGACGAGGAGAAAGTCCTCATCGCGGTCAGCGATTCAGGGACCGGCATCGCACCGGAGATCATGCCGCGCCTGTTCAACGCATTCGTCACCACCAAGCCCAACGGGATGGGAATGGGCCTGGCCCTCGCGCGATCCATTGCTGAGGACCACGGCGGCCGGGTGAGCGCGGCGCAAAACCCCGAAGGCGGCGCGACGTTTCGTCTTGCGCTGCCGCGGTCGGTCCATATGCCTGGCGCACCCTGAAAGGAGATCCTTCATGGATACTCAGATCAGAGTAGCCATTATCGATGACGATAAATCAATTCGCACCTCCCTCGGTCGACTGCTCCATTCAGCCGGTATCGAGTGCACGAGTTATCCGTCGGCGGTAGAGTTCCTCGACAGTAGGGAGTTGCACGAGATCGATTGCGTGGTGGCGGACCTTCGAATGCCGGGATTGGACGGCCTGTCACTGCAGGAACGACTGCGCGAAATCGCTCCACATCAGGCGATGGTCTTTCTGACCGGCCACGGCGACGTTCCGAGCAGTGTTCGTGCGATGAAGGCAGGCGCCGTCGATTTCCTCGAAAAGCCGGTCGACGGCGACGCACTCCTGCAGTCCGTTTCTCGCGCCGTCGAACTGAGCCGTGAATCAAGAGCCACCATCGATGAATTGCGGGTTCTGCAGGACTGCTATGCGAGCCTGACACCTCGCGAACGCGAAGTGTTTACCCTGGTTACTGACGGACTCCTCAACAAACAAGTCGGGGCCGAGCTTGGGACGTCGGAAAAGACGGTCAAGGCTCAACGTGGCCGCGTCATGGAAAAAATGGGCGCAGAATCCCTCGCCGACCTTGTACGCATGGCGCAGCGTCTGCGCTTCGATCTAATCCGCCGCGATCAAGGACCGGACGAGACGCCTGCACCTCGAAGCCGCAACAATCAGACTGCCTAGCTGGAGTTCAGAGTTCGTCCGCCCCGGGTTCGATTCGACGAAAGCGCTCGGGCGGCATTCCTCGCGCCAGGAAGCCGCTTCTTTGACGCCGCGTGGGCGCTGTGTTAAATTTATGTTAAATCTCGCTCCATCCTGAGCGGAACCATGGTTTCCATTGGTCGAGCAAACCCGGTTTCCTTTTCCTCCCGTCTTCTCGGTATTTTCCTGCGTTGCCGGGCTGGTGTGGCCGGGGTCGCGATGTTGCTTTCGTTGCCGGAGGTACGCCCGCACAATTTCCCAGAACATCTTCGTTCTCCAGAAGTGCGTCGCGCGGCCGCACAGCATACTCCGGTTGCCCCAATGCATCGCGATGCGCAAATCAGGCCTTCGCTATGGGCTCGCATAGCGAAGCCTCCGCGGAAACGCATTTATAGCTTCGTCGGAGCCGTTCATCTCGCTGCGAGGGCATCTTGCAGCGTCCGATCTCAACTCCAAGATACTAGGGAGGTCTGAGCTAATGATTTGCAGATATTTTCGTTCCAGTACTCTAGCGGGGGTGCTTGGATTGGCCGCATGTGCGATGTTGTCCGCATGCGGTCCGATGACGATGAGCGCCACTCCGCAGTCAACCGCAGCAAGACCGACTGTTGCTGACCAAGCTCCATCGCAACTGGTTGCCCAACTGCAACAGGCCAAAGCCCTCGATCAGACCGGGCTGGAGGATTCAACTGTCAGCGCGGTGAGAAGGGGCGACTTCCTTGAGCATGAGGCGCGCGCCGATCGCATTATTCGGGACCTCGAGCACGGAATTCCCGCCGCGCAGAATGATGTGAACTATGCGCTGGAGGTGCCGCCTCGACACATCCAGCCTACACAAAGGACCGCGCTGATTGAGCAGCTCAAGAACGCCATCAATGAAGATGAGCTGCGCGAGCAGGACGTGGTGGCATTCAGCTCCAACGTCTTCTACGAAGATCCCGATGCGCCTTCGCAATTCGGCGGTCAGGAGCAACTGGCGCAACAGGAAGTGCAGGACCTCGAGGCCGGCAATCACGTCAGTTGGGATGATCTCCAGCAGGCGCTCTATGTGCCGCCGAATCCGCTCTGAACTAGCCTGACGAACCTCCATCGCGGTGGGTCGGTTCCGCTGACCCATTGCGAGTTTCCCGACCAACCATTACTGCTTCCTACAATCTACTTCCCACAGACTCGGTCCTCGCCGATCAGACCGACGTAGCTGGTCGGCGTCGTCCTTGGTCCGTAGCTGCGCGTTCAATTAATGACCGTAGCGCGATTTCAGTAGCTATAGACTGCCGCCGCCCTTACATTTTGCGATGCGATTGATTCGCATAGGCTGGCCCTTTTAGCCGTCCTTTTCCACCGAAAATGGTGCGCTTTCTTCAACGGGCGGTGATGTGTAGATCACGCACCCGTAACAATTTTGTGCAAGCTTCGGTGCCCGAGTGGGGGAAGTGCACATATTGCGAGCCGGCAAGCGCGGGGGGATTTCTGCGAGCGGGTTTTAGCCCCGCACCGCGCCGCCATCTTGCGGTGATGTCGCGCCGCGGTTCAGCAACATCCGTGGCGTTACCGGCTGCGCGTTTGAGCGCGAACGAAACACCGCATTCCGTTCACTCGCATGTCTCCAAGGTTGCGTACGGTGATCGATTGTCGGCGCTAAGGCGAATCTTTTCGATGCGCCAGGTGGAAAGGGTTCGGGGGTGGCGTCGTCGATAAGGACTCGAAATCTCGAACAACGGAAGGATGAAACTATGAGTAGAACGAAACCGGTTTGTTCATGGCGGCTGATGCTGGTGTCAGCGGCAATGATCGCGTCCATAGCTGGCTGCGCAACTAGGCAGAACATGATGCCGGCCTCAACGCCGAGCCAGACGGCCGGCACCCAGCCGGCTCCGCGGGTTGAGAACTGCGCGATCGTCTCCATTTCGTCGCCCACCAGGTACGCGTGCAACGGCAAGGTCTATACCTCTTTCCAACTCGCAAAGTGGCGCATGGGCGAAGAGAAGAGAACAACGCGGGAAGAGTGGAGGGGAGAGTGGGTCCACTAACGGACCTGGCTATCGCAGCAATCTCAAATAGCGCGATCCCCAAATCATAGGGAGGAGATCAATGAAGCTTCGCAGGCTAAAAAACTCGTTGGCGGCCACCATGGCCGCTACGATGCTCGCGACCATGAGCGCCTATCCGCTGGTAGCGATGGCGCAATCGCCCAAGGGCATCATGATGTACGAGGACACCAAGACCGGCGCATTTTATAGCAAACCCGGCAAGGGGCGGGTCGCCGTCGGGACGCTATATCTCGGAGAAGCGCCTGCACCCAGCACTGCGGTAGTGCAGGAGCAGGTGCAGAAAGAAGTCAAGAAGCATGACGACGAGCTGCGCGCCGAGTTCATGCAGAATCAGACGGTACTGCTGCAGAAGAACGCAGCGCTTTCCAAGCAGGTGGCTGAAATCAAACCTGCCTGGACTGACTACCTGGAGAACTTCCAGAACAAGTTCCGCGTCGGCACGCTAGTCTATGCTGACTGGCGGATGTATTCGCATACGACTTATCAGCCGCAAGAGCTAACGCAGATTAATAACCCCGGGATCGGAAACAACTGGTACAACAGTTTCGATATCTCGCGTGCTTATCTGAACTTCTTCTTCTTTCCAACCGATGACTGGACTGCGCGCGTCACCCCCAACATCTATCGCCAGTTCGGTGGCGCCACCGGAGACACCCTCGGAAAAGGCAACAGCGCTTATGCCAGTTCCGTCGACGGCAGCCTGACCTTCCGGCTGAAGTATGCATATCTCCAGTACAGCAAGCTGTGGGACAAGTTGAATGTCGAACCGATGAAGGGCGACACCGTCACCCTGGGCCAGCAGCCTAACCCACTGGTTGATTGGGAAGAGCAGATGTACGGCTTCCGCTATGTGAACCTGACGCCGTGGAACTATCTGAGCCTCTCTTCGAGTCAACAGGGGGTGTCGATCCAAGGTCCAATCAAATTCAACAGCCTGCAATACATCGACTATGACGCGGGCGTCTACAACAACTCGAGCTTCCACGCATTTGAAGAGACCAACACCAAGCAAGCGATGGGCCGCGTGTCGATATATCCCTTCGGTGCGAAATGGAAGTTCGACGGACTGGGATTTACCGGCTTCTATGACTACGGCTATGGCAACGTGACTCCCGACACTTTTACCGGTGGGCCGGCGCCCGCTCCGTTCTACAATGCGCCCAAAGCCCACTTCACGCGTATCTCCGGACTGGTTCACTACAATACCGAGTGGTGGGGATTGGCGTTCGAGTATGACCAGGGCCACAACGCGTTTCCTTCGGGTAACGCTTTCTCGGCAGTCACGCCGACCGGCGCGTATGCCGCGAATAACACCCTGGCGAGCGCTTTAATGAACAACGGTAGAGCAATCGAACAAGGCTATGACTTCTTCGGTCACGTGCATATTCCGAATACCCCGCTCACGCTGTTCGGGATGTTTGAATGGTTCCAGCCGAACACTCACGTCAACGTCAACCCTTACGACTTCCAGCGCTGGATTGCCGGAATCAGCTATCAGTACAACGAGTTCCTACGCTTTTCGATCAACACCCAGAACCTATCATACTACCACCAGAACTTCGCATTCTCTGAAGCGTACGCGAACACCTTTGCTCCGGTATTCAGTAATCCCGGCAGCAAGACGGTGCCGAACTCGGTTTTCCGCGACGATCATTCGCTGTTCCTGAATATGGAGTTCAACTACTAAAGATTTCACTCAGCATGGCGCGGGCGTTGCCGCACGCCCGCGCCTCGCCTCTCGGCCTGGGCCCTTCGGATCCCAAACGCGAGATGCGGGCAAGGTCGATATCCGAAAGTCGCTATCCAGTGCTGATAGAGAAAGGGGCTATGCACGGATTGGTCCGTAATAACCGCCATCAAAAACTCTCCTCCGAAGGCAAGGAATGCGAGTTGGCGGATGCGCGGGTTTCAGGTCTTGTCATTATTATCGTTTGTGTGCAGGCCGATGCGGGGTTACAATTTTGGGGAACTCCTCAGAACGGTATGGGTCGCGACATCGAGGATCGCGTGGCGTACGTCAGTATTCGGCGTTTGCGCGACCGAATCGAAGCTGACGATGCCAATTGGCGGATCCTCGCGATCATGTTGATGGTCGGGGTGCGCGAAGCCGATTTGTGCCGTCGGGCCGCACACTCGAAAGGAGGGGCTTGAGCACAGGCGCGTAGAAGATTAGGGTTGTTACATAACCAAATGGGGCGGCGCATTTCATTCGGCTTTGATCGGCTCACGGCGATTTTGCACGTCGCGGCGTGCATCGTAGGCATTTTGACCCTGCTCTCGTTTCCCGCGACCAGCTCCCATAACTTTGGAACGCACTTTCGCAATCCGGAAGTTCAGCGCGCGACCGAACGTCACACCTCGGTCGCATTTAGCGATGAGAACCTCGAGGATTGCATCGCGCAGAACGACCCGCTCCCTACATTTTTCATTCCGGCCCAACCAGCTGACAGGATTGTTGTTGCGGACAGTGTTGAATCGCCGTCCGACATCCCGCTCCTTCACCTCCTGAGTCGACTGAAACGCAATCTCTCCGGCTCGCGCGGGCAAGATCCGCTCCTTCCAGCCTAAGTCAAGTCACTAGATTGTTCGCATGTGGACGTTTGCGTCCACCCCCCGAATGGATCTGCAACGCGCCGGAGAAACTTCCGGTCGGACTGTGCGAGGCTTTCGACAATGAGCAAACTCTACGTTTTTGGAATTGCACCCTCATCGCATTCGGTTTGCTCGTCATGCGTATGCTCGCTTTTGACGGAAATTTTTTGAGTGGTGCCCTCGATTAGCCGAGGCGGCCGCTCCGACACCAACCGAGGTCATCCTTCACCCGAGGTAGCACGTGCCAAGTTTCTCGCTACGTAATCCGTACACCATTATCGTTGGAGCTTTGATAATCGCCATCCTCGGCGTTACTGCGTTCATGCGGATGCCGACGGATGTCTTTCCCGACCTGAAAATACCGGCTGTGGTAGTCGCCACCTTCTATCCCGGAATGCCACCGCTGGACATGGAACGCGACATCACTACTCGTTATGAGCGATTTTTCACTCTCGGCAGCGGCATCGACCACATGGAGTCGCGCTCACTGCCGGGCGTGAGCATGATCCGGGTTTACTTTCACCCCGATGTGGATATCGACGCGGCCGCATCGCAGCTGGCAACCTTGGCAATGGCCGATTTGGGGGTGTTGCCGCCGGGCACTTTGCCGCCGCTGGTTTTGAAGTTCGATGCTTCTTCGCTGCCGGTGGTGCTGGTGACCATGGAGGGTAAGGGCTTCGACGAGGTCGATCTGGAAGATCAAGCGCGCTACAACGTCCGTAACCAGATTGCGACGGTCCAGGGCGCCTCCGTTCCGATGCCGTTCGGCGGCAAGTTCCGCCAGATCATGGCATACGCAGATCGCAAGGCGCTCGAAGCGCGCGGGTTGACCTTGTTTGATCTGGTCAACTCGCTCAATCAGACCAACCTGATCCTTCCGGCGGGCGACGCGAAAATCGGCAGCACTGATTACTTCATCTACTCCAACAGCATGGTGTCCAAGGTCGACGATCTGAACTCGGTACCGGTAAAGGTCGGCAAGGGCCAAGTCCCGGTCTTGATGAAGGATATCGCGGACGTCAAGGACGCGGCCGCGATCCAGTACAACAAGGTCTTAATCAATGGCCAGCCGTCGGTTTACATCCCGGTGCTGAAACAGACCGGGGCCAATACCATCGCGGTGGTGGACGGCGTCAATAACCTGTTGCCGCATGTCACCGGCATGCCCACGGGGATGAAGCTCAAGACGATCTTCAATCAATCAGGCTACATCCTCGACGCGGTGCATTCGCTGGAGCACGAGGCGATTTCCGGATCAGTTCTCGCCTCCTTAATGATCTTGATCTTCCTGGGCAGCTTCCGTTCCACCTTCGCGATTTTCCTCTCTATCCCGCTCTCGATCCTGGCCGGCGCCTTCGGCCTGTTCATCAACGGATCGACGATCAACATCATGACGCTCGGAGGTTTCGCGCTCGCGATCGGACGCCTGGTCGACGACTCGGTGGTGGTGCTCGAAAACATCAATCGCCATCTGGCGGAGGGCAGCCCGCCCGAAGTCGCCGCGCGCGAGGGCGCTGAAGAGGTCGCCCTGCCGGTGTTGGCCTCGACGCTGACCACTATCATCGTGTTCTTCCCTGTGATGTTCCTGTTCGGAGTCGCAAAGTATCTCTTCAGCGCGCTGGCACTGGCAGTGGTGCTGTCGATGATCGCCTCGTACGTCGTAGCGATGTCGATCATCCCGATCTATTGCGCGCGCTTCCTCACTGCCGAAGAGGCGCAGAAGCTCGAAGCGGCGATGGAAGGAACCGACGAAGCGACTGAGCAGCGAGGATTCTTCGCGGCTTTCAACCGGCACTACAAGCACTTCGGGGACTGGTATGAACGCCGGCTCGAGAGCGCCCTCGATCACAAGCTGATCGTGCTGGTCAGCCTGGCCTTGGTTTTCGTCGGAAGTATGGCGGTGTTTCCGCTGCTCGGAACGCAGCTCTTCCCAACCACTGACGCAGGCAAGTTTACGATCAATATCAGGTCTCCGCTGGGCTCCCGGATCGAGGTCACTGAAGCTCTCACTCATCAGGTGGATCAGGAAATCCGAAAGGTTATTCCGCCCCACGACCTCGAGATGATTGTGGCCAACCTTGGTCTGGCTCCAAGCATCTCGGCGATCTATTCGAACAACTCTGGCGAGGATACCGGGCAGATCCTGGTTAGCCTTAAGGCGGGCCACGAACGTTCCAGCTTCTACTACATGGACCGCCTGCGCGTCGCACTCACGCGGGATGTCCCCGATGTGCGCGCGTTTTTTCAATCCGGCAGCATCATCGATGCGGTGCTGAATTTTGGCTCCGCGGCGCCCATCGACGTCCAGCTCAGCGGTCCCGATTTTAAGGAGCTGTTCTCGGTCGCGGGCAAGGTGCATTCGGCGGTGCGCAAACTCCCCGAGGTCGCCGACGCATTCATTCCGGAGGAATCCGGCTATCCAACCCTCAACATAAAAGTGGATCGGACACGCGCGGGGCGGTTGGGACTCACTCAGAAGGAGGTCGTCGACAACGTCATCACCGCATTGACGTCGAATCAGATGATCGCTCCTTCAATCTGGATCGATCGAAAGACCGGCAACGACTATTTTTTGACCGCTCAGTACAAGGAAAGCGATATCGACTCCTACGAGACGCTGCTCGATATTCCGGTTCTCTCGCGGGACAGCGACAAGGGCCATTCCGATTCGGTTCTGCTGCGCAATATCGCCTCGGTGGTGCATGAGAGTCATCCTGCCGAAGCCGACCATTACAACATTCAGCGAGTGGTGGACGTGCTGGTCGATCCCTCCACCAGTGATTTGGGTGGCACCCAGACGGCGATCCAGAATGCCTTGAAAAACGTCCCCATGCCGAAGGACGTCCAGATCGATTTTCGCGGCTCGGTCGCCGCCATGCAGAAGTCATTTTCGAGCTTCGGCTTCGGACTCTCGATGGCGGTTATCCTGCTCTACCTGGTGATGGTGGCGCAGTTCAAATCGTTTCTGGATCCCGTGATCATCATGTTTGCGGTTCCGATGGGCCTCATCGGTGTCATCTGGACCCTGTTGCTGACCGGCACCACGCTCAACATCGAATCCTTCATGGGAATTATCGTGATGGTGGGAATCGTGGTGTCGAACTCGATTCTGCTGGTCGATTTCGCCAACCAACGTTTTCGCGGCGGTCAGGAGCTGCGGCGCGCGGTCGTCGAATCCGCGAGGATTCGCATGCGCCCCATCTTGATGACCGCGCTGGCCACGGTCGCGGGCTTGTTACCGATCGCGCTGAAAATCGGCGAGGGCTCCGAAGCTTCCGCGCCGTTGGCGCGCGCTGCGGTCGGTGGTCTCGCGGTTTCGACCGTGCTGACGCTCATTTTGGTCCCAACAATCTATGAACTGTTGTACTCGAAGCGGAGGGTAAATCCTTGAAGCGCTTGGCCTCGTTATGTCTTGTAACTGTGCTGGTGGTGGTGCTGCCCGGATGCGGGCCTGCGCCTACTCAAAAGGGACCTCCCGGTCCTCCCAATGTCTCCGTCATCAAACCGCTGCGTCAGGAGGCCGATCGCTCGATTACTCTACCCGGCGATGCGGTAGGCTTTTTCGAATGCGCGCTCCATTCAAAGGTAACCGGCTACCTGGAGAGCATCCCGGTCGATAAGGGTGACTGGGTCAAAAAAGGCCAAGTGCTTGCGACCATCGAGGTTCCGGAATTGCGGCAGAACCTGGAACGCGCGAAAGCCAACTTCACCATCGAGAAACTCACTTATCAACGGCTCAAACACGTGCGCGAAGAGGATCCGAAAGTCGTCGCGCAGCAGGACGTTGACATCGCGTTCAGCAAGATGGCGCAGGCTCAGGCCGACTTGGGCGTCCTCAATGCGATGTCGGCTTATACGCAAATCATTGCGCCCTTCTCCGGCGTGATCACCGGTCGTTTTGCAGATCCGGGAGCGCTGATCCGCGCCGGCGGCGGCGATTTCGGGGTCTCTGGAAACGGGGTCTCCATTAGCGCCGGCGCGACTGAGGGCGCCGGAGGTCATCTGATGGGTGGCGGGCCGGTCTTGACGATGGCCGAAATCGACAAGATGCGTATCTATGTCTACGTTCCCGAGGAAGAGGCCGGTTTGATTCGGATCGGCACTCGCGCGCTGGTGACCGCGCACGGTGTTCCAGGCCCTCCCATCCGGGCCGCCGTGGTTCGATACGCGAACTCGCTGGATCTGGCGACCCGCACCATGCTGACCGAAATCGACCTGGATAATAAGCAGGGTCGGGTTTATCCGCGGATGTACACTACCGTGACGCTGGATCTGGTGCGCCACCCCGACGCCATCCAACTGCCGGCCGCGGCGGTCGAGGGCATCGGCGAAAAAGGCGGCTTCGTCTTCGTTGTTCATGACGACTCGTTGATCAAGCAGCCTGTATCACTCGGCATAACCGATGGGCGATATGTGGAAATCACGTCCGGATTGAACGGTAACGAATCGGTGGTGGCCACGATCAGTCCAGCTCTCAACCAGGGCGAGAGGATTAATCCCATTCAAACCACGACGGCCCGGACGTCGAATAATCCTCCCGAACTTGCGAGTGACCAATGATTCGTTCCTTAGCTGCAGCTTGTTTGGCCCTAATCCTAAGTTTCCCGGTCGGAGTTTTTGGTGCGGAAGTGCCGATCCGGCAGGGACAGGAGCTCACCCTCGATCAGGCGGTCAACGTCGCGCTGACCTTGCATCCGAGAATCCTGGAGTCGGCATCCGAACTGAACTCTGCTCACGAAGGGGTTGGCATCGCCCAGTCCCAGCTCCTTCCGCAGGCTTATGGCGTGGGCGAGTACCTGCGCGGGACTGATAACGGAATCGGAGATACCGCATACATCGGCGGCTATGAATTTCCGCGCCTGCCGGGCACCCCGCATGATCGTCCCGCGAATTCGGGTCAAAGCTTCGGCACACATGATAACTTCTTGACGGGATTATCCATTCGCCAATACCTCTTCGACTTCGGGCGCGTGCGCGGATTAATTCACGAACAGCAATACCAAGCCCAGGCGGCCAGAGCGCGCTACGAACTCGCGCGTCTAAATCTCATCCTGGAAGTGTGTCAACGCTACTTTGAGGTGCTCGCGACCAAAGCCCAAATCAGGGTCTACGAGAAGGCCGTGGAACAGCGCCAGGAGCACCTGCATGAAGCACGGCTGATGACGCAAGCGGAATTGAAGCCCGAGATCGATGTCTACACGACTCAGGCTCAGCTCTCGCGGTCGCAACTGGATCTGATTCGTGCGCGCAATGCTGGAGCCGATGCCAAGGTTGCCCTGGATAACGCTATGGGACTCAGCGAAAACGCTTTAGAATATCATATGGCCGACCAACTCACGTGGGAGGCGATCAGCACCACCCTCCCGCAGTTGCTCAACGATGCCTTCTCTTTGCGGCCGGATCTGCAGATGATGGCTCACCAGGCGCAGGCTGCGGGGGCGCGAGTCAAAATCTACCGAAGCGATTACTTTCCGACCGTGCAAGGGGCGGGTGCCTACGAAACGATGGGGACCGGCCTTCCCGCGTCGAACAATTTTGATGTTGGTATCATCGTGAGTTGGCCGATCTTTAGCGGCTTCCAGACCGAACACCAGGTAGCGCAGGCCAAATACAATCAGGATGCTATCAACCATCAAATAGAAGATCTTCGGCAACAAATCGTGCTCGAAGTCACACGCTCTTTCCTCGACTGGCAGGCGTCGGTCGCCGCCATCGGCAAAGCCCAAGCAGTGCTCGACGCCTCGCAGGAAGAATTGCATCTTGCCGAGCATCGATACAAAGCCGGGCTCGGAAATGTCATCGAATTGGAGGACGCGCAGACGCGCTTCACCCTCGACCAATCAAACTATGTCGATGCTCTTTACAGCTACGCCGTTACGAAAGCCGCGGTGCAGCATGCAACCGCACGATCGCTCTCGCTCTTCGCCACGCAGTAACTTTCCCTCGCTTAGATGATCGCTCTCAAAAGGCCCCGTTGAAAAGCAGTGGCGCGCCGATCAGAAGTCGGCGCGCCACGCGCTCGATCTGTTCCTCGACGCCTCCGGCCCTCGGACCGTACGCTTGAGGTCGTGACGAAAGACCCCCCGGTCGGGTAGAGTCGCGTGTACACAGCGAAATTTGCAGGGGCAGCCGCCATACCGGCTTGGAGCGGCGACCGTGTGCTGATTAACTACCGCGCTGCGTCATCGCATCGGGCGCGGAAAACAAGGAGTCGTTCATGAGAGAAGCCGTTATCGTATCTACCGCACGCACGCCCATCGGCAAGGCCTATCGGGGTGCGTTTAATGATATCGAGTCGCCCTCGATGGCCGCTCCAATTATTCGCGAGGCGCTCAAGCGCGCTCGCCTCGAACCGGCGGAAGTCGATGATCTGATCATGGGCTCCGCGCTGCAGCAGGGCACCCAGGGTTTTAACGTCGCGCGTCAGTGCGTGATTGCGGCGGGACTGCCGGTAAGTGTCGCGGGCCAGAGCGTGGATAGACAGTGTTCCTCGGGCCTGATGAGCATCTCGATGGCGGCGAAGCAGATCATGGTGGACGGCATGCAGACCGTCGTCGCAGGTGGAGTCGAGTCGATCAGCCTGGTGCAAAATGCCCACATGAACGCCTATCGCCAGGCAGATCCCATTGTCCTCGAGAAGGCCCCGGCGGTGTATATGGCGATGATCGATACCGCCGAAGTGGTCTCGAAGCGATACAAGATTTCTCGCGAGGCCCAAGACCAGTATTCCTTCCAGAGCCAGCAGCGAACCTTCGCCGCGCAAGAGAAAGGGCTGTTCAACGACGAGATCGTCACCACCACTGTCACCAAGCGTTTCGAAGACAAGAAGACCAACGAGGTTACGCGCCAGCCCATCACGCTCGAGCGCGACGAATGCAACCGCCCCGGGACCACTCTGGAAGGGCTGTTGTCATTGCCGCCGGTCAAAGGTCCCGGCGGGTTCATCACCGCCGGAAACGCAAGCCAACTCTCCGACGGAACCTCGGTGTGCGTGTTGATGGAGCGCAAACAGGCCGAGCAGCGCGGGCTGCATCCGCTCGGTATCTATCGCGGCATGGCTGTAGCCGGATGCGAACCGGACGAGATGGGTATCGGACCGGTCTTTGCGGTGCCGAAGCTGCTGGAGCGCAACGGCCTCAAAATGGATGACATCGGACTGTGGGAACTCAACGAAGCGTTCGCCTGCCAGGTCATCTACTGCCGCGATCGCCTGGGCATCCCCGATGAGCGGCTGAACGTCAATGGCGGCGCGATTTCAATCGGGCATCCGTACGGCATGAGCGGCTCGCGGATGACCGGACATGCGCTCATCGAGGGCAAGCGGCGTGGCGTGAAGTACGTCGTGATCACGATGTGTGTCGGTGGCGGAATGGGCGCGGCCGGCCTGTTCGAAGTGGCGTAAGCAGGGAGAATCGAAAATGAAACTTGGATTGATGGCAACCGGTTTCGGGCCGCAAATTAAGGTCGATGTCGCAAGAATCAAGGACGCCGAAGCTCTCGGTTACGATTCGGTGTGGACCGCCGAAGCGTGGGGCAGTGACGCGATCACTCCGCTGGCATGGATCGCCCGCAGACCAGCAAGATCAAGCTCGGCACCGCGATCATGCAAATGCAGGCGCGCACGCCCGCTATGTGCGCCATGCAGGCGATGACCGTGGATCAGCTTTCGGGCGGAAGGATGATCGTGGGCATCGGACCCTCCGGTCCGCAGGTCATCGAAGGATGGCATGGCCTGCCCTACGGCAAACCGCTCAAGCGCACTCGCGAGGTACATCGCGGTGATGCGCCAGATTTTCGGACGCGAGAAGCCGGTCGAATTCCAGGGCGAATACTACCAGTTGCCGTATAAAGGCGCCGGATCATCCGGCCTCGGCAAGCCGCTACGCAGTATTTTGCACGGACGCACTGATATTCCGATCTACACCGCGACTATCTCACCCAAAGGAGTCGAAGTCGCGGCCGAAGTCGCCGACGGATTCATTCCGGTGTGGACCACTCCGAAAGGCCTCGACACCTTCGTGCCGCACCTTGAAGCGGGCTTCCGCAAAGCAGGCAGTGGCAAAGGATTTAGTAATTTTGAAATCGCGGTCTCGATCAACATCGTCGTAAACAACGATCTGAAGGCGGCGCGCGAATCGCTCAAGCCCGGCATCGCGCTTTACCTCGGCGGGATGGGCGCCCGTGACAAGAATTTCTATACCCAGCACGTGAGCCGGCAGGGATGGGCCGACGACGCGCATAAGATTCAGGACTTGTTTCTAAGCGGCAAGCGACAGGAAGCAGTGGCTGCGGTTCCCGACGCACTGGTGGACGAGCTGTCGCTGGTCGGCCCCCGGGAGCGCATCCTTGAGCGTGCGGCCGCATGGAAGGCCAGCAAGGCGACCACGCTGCTACTGGGCGGCGATTCAAACGCGATCAAAGTGGCGGCGGAAGCGTTTCTGTAGCGACTGACCCTCAATCAAACAGGCACAGAGGCGCGGATGAACAATCCCCGCCTCTGTGCATTTCGTCAGAAAAACCTACTTGATGAACAACATCTCCTGATACGTCGCCAATGGCCACAGATCGTCGGCCACCATCCCCTCCAGGATGTCGGCGGTCTTACGCACCGCTCCCATCGCAGGAATCACGTCGTGGCAAAGGTGCGCCGCATGTTCCAGCTTGGTCTTATGCCCATGCGACGCGAGCGACTTCTCAAGCTTCTCGATACCGTCCTGCAGGTCCTTGACCAGCCCGGTGATCTTGTCGAGCGTGTCGGTATCGAAGGTGTAGCCGACCGCTTTCAGACTCGCGCAGGTCGACGCCAGCTCGCCCTGGTAGCGGATGGCGGCGGGGAAGATGATGGTCTTCGCCATTTCGATCGCGGTGCGCGCTTCGAGGCTCACGCTGAGGCAGTACTGCTCCAGGTACACATCCATGCGGCTATGCAGTTCGCGCTCGGAGAGCACGCCGTAATGTTCGAATAGCTCGGTGGCCTCCTTGCTGCCGAGGACGGGAATCGCCTCGACACATGAGCGCAGGTTGGGGAGGCCGCGTTTTTCGGCTTCCTTGTGCCACGCCTCCGTGTAGCCGTCGCCATTGAAAACGATGGCGCCATGCTCCTTGATGATGTCCTCGAGTACTTTCTGCACCGCGCTGTTGAAGTCCGTCCCGGCGGCGACCGCCTTTTCCAGGCGCGTAGCAACATAGTCGAGCGACTCGGCCAGGATGGTGTTCATCGCTACCAGCGGTCCCGCGATCGATTGCCCTGAGCCTACCGCGCGGAACTCGAAACGATTGCCGGTGAATGCGAAGGGGCTGGTGCGGTTGCGATCGCCCGCATCCTTGGGCAGCGTCGGCAGGCTATCAACTCCGACCATCAGCGTTTCCTTGCCCTTGGAAGTCTTGGCGCCGCCCTTGATCACCTGGTCAAAAATGTCGGTGAGTTGCTCGCCGAGAAACACCGAGATGATCGCGGGAGGTGCTTCATTGGCGCCGAGGCGATGATCATTGGAGGCAGTCGCAACGACCGCGCGGAGCAGCCCGCTCCATCGATGGACCGCGCGCACGACGGCGGCGCAGAAAACCAGGAACTGCGCATTGGCGTGCGGATTATCGCCGGGGTCGAGCAGGTTGCCCTGCGTCGCGTTGCCGATGGAGAAGTTGACGTGCTTGCCGGAACCGTTCACCCCGGCAAACGGCTTCTCATGCAGCAGACAGGTCATGCCGTATTTTTCGGCCACTCGCTTCAGCGTCACCATCATGAGTTGCTGATGGTCGGTCGCGAGATTCGAATGCTCGAACACCGGCGCGATCTCGAACTGACCCGGCGCAACTTCGTTGTGGCGAGTCTTGGCGGGAATTCCAAGCTTGAAGAGCTCGCGCTCGGCATCGATCATGAACGCCAGCACGCGCTCGGGAATCGCACCGAAGTAATGATCCTCGAACTCCTGACCCTTGGGTGGCGGCGCGCCAAACAGCGTCCTTCCGGTGCCGAGGAGGTCGGGCCGTGAGAAAAAGAAGTGCCGATCGATTAGGAAATACTCCTGCTCGGCGCCGGCATAGGAAACCACGGTGGCCGGATTCTCGTGACCGAACAGCTTCAGCACCCGCTGCGCATGCTTATTGAGCGCCTGCAACGATCGCAGCAGCGGAGTCTTCTTGTCGAGCGCTTCGCCCGTCCACGATATGAATGCGGTGGGGATGCAGAGCGTCTTGCCGTTGGGGTTTTCGAGCAGATAAGCAGGACTGGTGACATCCCATGCCGTGTATCCACGCGCTTCAAACGTGGAGCGGATGCCTCCATTGGGAAAGCTCGAGGCGTCCGGTTCGCCCTGAATCAGCGTCTTGCCGGCGAATTCGGCAATCGCGCCACCATCATTATCGGGAGACAGGAAGCTGTCATGCTTCTCGGCGGTGAAGCCGGTCAACGGATAGAAAACGTGCGCATAGTGCGTTGCGCCTTTCTGGATCGCCCAATCCTTCATCGCAGCCGCGACGCTATCGGCGATGGAAGGGTCAAGCTTCGATCCGGTTTCGATGGTCTGCACCAGCGATTTATAAACCGGCTTGGGGAGCCGAACCTTCATCGCCGCTTTGTTGAAGACGTTGGAGCCGTACAACTCACTGGCCGTATCGGCCGAGAACGACAGGGGTTCCGAGGTGGGATGGTAAGTGGTTACGGCCTCGATCGCTGCCAGACGTGCGGAACTTCCGCTCAAGTTCGTATCCTCCGAAGCTTTTGAGTTTGGTATCGCGGTGGCCATTCACGACCCGCGCGAGTTAGCCCGTGACGAAATGCAAGGACTGCGCCTCATCTGGGAGCGGCGCGCCTCAATCGATCGGTGGATAATCCTTCGGACGGAGGGTGGTGCATGCCTTAATTTCGCCCATCATGCGCGACAGATGGGCAGGGGAGCGTGCGTCACGACTAAAGCCGTCGCCGAGAGCCTCCTCGATGTGGTCGGGCCATCATCCCAAAATACCTTGCGGCAAAGTACCTTGTGCCGTCACTGATCAACGTATTGACTATGACGGAATCGCGAATGTTGGGCTTCGCTCCAAAACTCCCTGTCAATGACGAAACGCGATGAAAGGAAACCGGATTTTGCGCGGCATCTTTCGACGAATGTGCGGGTGTTTTTCAAGCGCTCCCAAGCCTGGTTGTCAAAAAACTACAGGCGCTAGAGCTTGTACCAAGGTTCCGATGCGCATCCCTGTTTCGGCATTCATGCGGATGCTGCACTTTTACCGCTCGCGCGGGATACTCGTGATGCGAGGGTGGGCGGCGCAGCCGTCGAGGAAAATAGACGCCACGGCCTCGGTCGCGCTCTCCGGGGTCGTATACTCGCGGCAGTAACGATTGATGCCACGCAGCATCCCCAGCAACGACTCGGCGACGATACGAGTGTCGAGGCCCGCGCGCAGCGTGCCGCCCTCGATACCCTCGACCAGGATCGCGCTGATCATTTTTGAGAGCTCCAGGCGTTGCTTCAGATAGCTTCGCGCCAGCGCGGTCGGCAGCGCGGACGGATCGTGCAGGAGCGCAAAGAACTGGCGGCGGGTCCAGAAGTAGATCAGCGTATGCCGCACCACCGCCTCGATTTGATCACGGGTCGATACGCTTCGGCTCAGCGCGCTGCGAATTTCCTTTTGCAGATGCTTGAAGCCTTCGATAACCACGTTCGCGTACAACTCTTCTTTTGATCCAAACTGCCGATAGACGCTGCCCTTGCCGACGCCCGAGCGCGCGGCCACCTCGTCGATGGAGACGCGAGCGAAGTCGTTCCGAGCAAACAAGTCACTGGCATGGCGCAGGATGGTTTCGTGCAGGAACGGGATCGACGGACGTCCCCGGGTCTTCTTCGGAAGTCTGCTCAAGCTGATTGCGTGTTGCGAAGTCATATTAAGTAAAATGGACCTGCGAGTCCAAAATTAGCGATTCGTTGGTTCTCGGAGTTACCCTCGAGGGTTGGGTAGAATGTTTGCCGCTATCCGGGAACTTCCGGGCCTCCTATAATGACGCAGGTTGCGTGGTCGGGTTGCATCCACGACGGAAGCTAAATTCGCTTGAAACGGCATGAGATTTTCGACGTCTTATGGAATTATGGACCTGAACGTCCAAAAAGCGAAATGTCCCGACTTCATCCGCTTTTAGTCGTGCAAACGCCTCGATCGCGCGCAACCGCCTCAAATCAAGCAACGGCGTTTTGGAGAATGTGGGTTGTTCGATGAAATGACAACTGGCGCTCCGGCCTCGGAGTCAACCAAGCTGAAATATTCTGCCGCCGAAACCGAACGCGTTCGCACCGGCTATGCCGCCGATTGGCGGACCTGGTTAGTCGGCGTGCTGGTCGTGCTGGTGGTTGCATACTTCTGGTATGCGCATCGGCAGGCAGCGCAAACCACCACCAAAATGGCGCGCCCGGCGATTCCGGTATCGGCCGCGCGCGCGACCCGTGGCGATCTCAAGGTCTTTCTGAGCGCCATCGGCGCGGTTACTCCGTTCAACACCACCACCGTCAAGTCGCGGGTTGACGGCGCCATCCAGAACATCCTTTACAAGGAAGGACAGAACGTGAAGGAGGGCGACCTTCTCATCCAAATCGACCCTCGGCCTTACCAGGTTCAGCTCGCGCAGGCCGAGGGGCAGATGGCGAAGGATGCAGCCGCATATGAAGACGGGAAGAACACCTTCGACCGCGATCAGCTGCTGTATTCGCAGGGCGTGCTCTCGCGCCAGCAACTCGACGATCAGCAATCGGTGATGAACCAGGCCAAGGGCGCGGTCGAGATCGACCGCGGCGCGATTGATAGTGCGAAACTGAATATTACCTACAGCAAAATCACGGCGCCGATCACAGGACGCATCGGGCTGCGGATGGTTGACCTCGGAAACATCGTGCACGCGACTGATACCACTGGCCTGGTGGTGATCACGCAGCTGCAACCCATCGCCGTCATCTTCGCTATCCCCGAAGACGACATTCCGAAGGTCGTCAAGCGGATGCAGAGTGGCGAGCCCCTGCCGGTCGAGGCGTGGGATCGCGAGTTCACAAAAAAACTCGCGACCGGCAAGCTTCTCACTTTCGACAATGAGATCGATCCGACCACCGGCACCGTCAAATTGAAGGCCTCCTTCGACAACACCGACTTCTCATTGTTTCCAAGCCAGTTCGTCAACGCGCGCCTACTGGTCGACACCCTTAAGGATACCGTCCTAGTGCCGACTGCGGCGGTGCAGAAAAGTCCGCAGGGAAATTTCGCCTACGTGGTGAATGCCAATAACACGGTGACGCAGCGCGGAATCACGACCGGCGCGACCGAAGGCGATCTTACTTCCGTTACCAGCGGACTCACCCAGGGCGAAACCGTGGTGACCGACGGAGTCGACAAGTTGCAACCGGGCACCAAGGTCACCACGCATATGGTGACCGCGACCGCCGGCGACAACCACGCCGCGCGATGAGTCTCTCGCGGCCATTCATCCTCAGGCCGATCGCGACCACCCTGCTGATGGCTGCGATCCTGCTCGCCGGCCTGGTGGCATTCAAACAGTTACCAGTGTCAGCGCTGCCCGAGGTCGACTACCCCACTATCCAGGTGCTGACCTTCTATCCGGGCGCAAGCCCCGACGTGATGGCGTCTTCGGTTACGGCTCCACTCGAGCGGCAGTTCGGCCAAGTCCCCGGCCTCAATCAGATGACCTCGAACAGCTCGTTCGGAAGTTCGGTCATCACCTTGCAGTTCGATTTGAACCTCAGCATCGATGTGGCAGAGCAGGAGGTGCAGGAAGCCATCAATGCGGCGGCGACCTACCTACCGACCGACCTGCCAAATCCTCCCGTTTATAGCAAGACCAATCCGGCCGACGCGCCTATCCTGACGTTAGGGCTGACCTCGACGGAACTTCCGTTGGACCAGGTCGAGGACCTTGCCGATACGCGATTATCGGAGAAAATTTCGCAGGTGTCCGGCGTCGGGCTAGTGAGTATCAGCGGCGGCCAGAAGCCCTCGGTGCGCATTCAGGCCAATCCGACGCAGTTGTCGGCGTACGGGCTGACACTCGAGGATTTGCGCACCGCAGTCGCGGCTTCGAACGTCAATCAGGCCAAGGGAAACTTCGACGGCAAAGCGCAAGCATACACCGTCGGCGCTAACGATCAGTTGCTCTCGGCCAGCGATTACCGTCCGCTCGTCATCGCGTACAAAAATAACGCCCCGGTAACGCTCTCTGATGTCGCCAACGTCGTCGACGAGCCCGAGAACGTCAAACAGGCGGCGTGGATGAATTCGGTGCCGGCCGTCATCCTCAATGTTCAGCGGCAGCCGGGCGCTAACATCATCACAGTCGTCGACAAGATCAAGGCTCTCCTGCCGAGGCTGCAAGCGTCCCTTCCGGCATCGGTCAAGGTCGCGGTACTGACCGACCGGACTACGACGATCCGCGCCTCGGTCTCCGACGTCGAATTCGAGCTGATGCTGACCGTCGCGCTGGTCGTGATGGTCATTTTCCTGTTCTTGCGCAGCCTGTCCGCCACCATCATTCCAAGTATTGCCGTGCCGCTTTCTCTCATCGGTACTTTCGGCGTGATGTATCTGCTCGGTTACAGCCTCAACAACCTCACCTTGATGGCGCTGACGATCTCGACCGGGTTCGTCGTCGATGACGCCATCGTGATGATCGAAAATATTTCGCGCTTCATCGAGGAGGGCGAGCCGCCGCTGCAGGCCGCGCTCAAGGGCGCCGAGCAAATCGGCTTCACCATTCTGTCGCTGACGATTTCACTCATCGCGGTGCTCATCCCGCTGCTGTTCATGGGCGATATCGTAGGACGACTGTTCCGCGAATTCGCGATCACACTGGCAGTAACAATTCTCGTCTCCGCGGTAGTGTCGTTGACGCTGACTCCGATGATGTCTGCCAAGCTGCTGCGCCGCACCGAGGAGAGCGAACAGACCGCGTTCTACAAAGCCTCAGAGCGCGCGTTTCAGCGCTCGATCGATTTCTACGCCGCCACCTTGCGCTGGGTCCTTGGGCATCAACCGGCGACGCTGATGGTCGCGGTCGCGACGCTGGTGCTGACGATTCTCCTTTTTTGGATCGTCCCGAAGGGATTTTTTCCGGTGCAGGACACCGGCGTCATCCAGGGCGTGTCCGAGGCGCCGCAGAGCGTGTCGTTCCCCGCGATGGTGCAGCGTCAGCAGGCACTCGCACACATCATCCTGCAGGATCCTGCAGTCGAGAGCCTCTCGTCCTTCATCGGCGTCGACGGCACCAACGTCACGCCGAACAGCGGCCGCATCCTCATCAATCTCAAGCCGCTCGATGAGCGCGATGCTAGCGTTTCGGCAATCATTGATCGCCTGCAGCCGAAGCTCGCGCAGGTCGAGGGCATCACACTCTATCTTCAGCCGGTTCAGGACCTGACCGTCGAGGATCGCGTGAGCCGGACGCAGTATCAGTACAGCCTGGAGGATCCCAACGCCGCGGAGTTGAGCACCTGGACCGCGACGTTGCTGGACAAACTCAAAGCGCTGCCTCAGTTGCGCGATGTCGCGACCGATCAGCAGGACCAGGGCCTGAGCGCGCATCTCGTGATCGATCGCGACACTGCCTCGCGCCTCGGCATCACGCCGGCGACCATCGACAACACGCTCTACGATGCATTCGGACAGCGTCAGATCTCGACGATGTTCACCCAACTCAACCAGTATCATGTGGTGCTGGAGGTCGCGCCGGAATTTCAGCGCGACCCGCGCGAGCTCGACGACATCTATCTGCGCTCCACCAGCGGTGGACAGGTGCCGCTGAGCGCGTTCACGCATTATGAGGCGGGCACCACGCCGCTCATCGTGAATCATCAGGGTCAGTTCCCGACCGTGACCGTCTCCTTCAATCTCGCGCCCGGTTATTCGCTCGGTGACGCGGTCACCGCAATCGATGATGCGCAAAAACAAATCGGCATGCCGGACAGTATCCAGACCGCGTTCCAGGGAACCGCCGCGGCGTTCCGCGCCTCATTGAGCAATGAGCCATTGCTGATACTCGCTGCGCTCATCACCGTCTACATCGTGCTCGGTGTCCTGTATGAGAGCTACATCCATCCGATCACGATTCTCTCGACGCTGCCGTCGGCGGGCGTCGGTGCGATCCTTGCGCTGCTCATCTGCCGCATCGATTTGAGCGTCATCGCGTTGATCGGAATCATTCTGCTGATTGGTATCGTCAAGAAAAACGCGATCATGATGATCGACTTCGCGCTCGAGGCGCAGCGCAAGGGCGGCAAGAATGCCGAGGACGCGATTTACGAGGCGTGCCTGCTGCGCTTTCGCCCGATCATGATGACCACGATGGCGGCGCTCCTCGGCGCGCTGCCGCTCGCGCTCGGCACCGGCACCGGCTCGGAGCTGCGCCGTCCACTCGGTATCGCGATCGTCGGCGGGTTGCTCATCAGCCAGTTGCTGACGCTCTACACTACGCCGGTTATCTTTCTCTACTTCGATCGCCTCGCGCCCGAGTCGGAAAAGGTCCGCGCGGAGGCCGCGGAGATGCAGACTCCACGGGTGCAGGCGATATGAGTTTCTCCGAAACCTTCATCAAGAATTCCGTCGGCACCACGCTGCTGACGATCGCGATCGCGCTCGCAGGTATCATCTCGTTTCGTTTGCTGCCGGTCGCGCCGCTGCCGCAGGTCGAGTTCCCGACGATCCAGGTGCAGGCCAGCTTGCCGGGCGCGAGCCCCGAGACGATGGCCTCGTCGGTCGCGACTCCATTGGAACGATCGTTCGGTCGCATCGCTGGTCTGACCGATATGACCTCGACTAGTTTTCTGGGCTCGACCAGCATCGTTTTGCAGTTCGATCTGAATCGCAATATCGATGCGGCTGGGCGCGATGTGCAGGCTGCCATTAACGCCGCCAACAGCAATCTGCCGAGCAACCTGCCGGCCAAGCCGACCTATCGCAAAGTGAATCCGGCCGACGCGCCGATCATGATCCTGGCGCTGACGTCGAATACAGAAACTACCGGCGAAATGTACGATGCCGCCGATTCGATTCTCCAACAGAAGCTTTCGCAGATTGAAGGCGTCGGGCAGGTCACCGTCGGGGGTGGCGCGTTGCCCGCGGTCCGGGTCGAATTGAATCCGCCGCAGCTCAACGCCGATGGCATAAGTCTCGAACAAGTGCGCACCGTGCTGGCCTCGGCCAATGCGAATCGTCCCAAGGGCGAGATCGCCGATGACACCCGGGCATGGTCGATCTCGACCACCGATCAGCTTCTGAAGGCGGCTGATTATCGCCCGTTGATCGTCGCATATCACAACGGCGCGGCGGTGGTTCTTTCCGATGTGGCGCAGGTGACGGATTCGGTTGAGAACGTGCGCACCGCCGGAATGATTGATGCCAAGCCGGCGGTGTTGGTGATCATCTTCCGTCAACCCGGCGCTAACATCATCGACACCGTCGATCGCATCTACGCGTCGCTGCCCGGGCTGCATGCTTCGATTCCTGCCGACATCAAGATGACGGTCGGGATGGACCGCACCACCACCATTCGCGCCTCGGTGCACGACGTGGAATTCACCATGCTCATTTCGATCTCGCTGGTGATCATGGTGGTGTTCCTGTTCCTGCGAAATGTGCGCGCGACGCTGATTCCCGGCCTGGTGGTGCCGATATCGCTGATCGGCACCTTCGGCATCATGTACCTGTTCGGCTACAGCATCGACAATCTCTCGCTGATGGCGCTCACGATCTCGACGGGCTTCGTGGTCGATGACGCCATCGTCGTGATCGAGAACATCTCACGCTACCTCGAGGCGGGCTACACTCCTTACCGGGCAGCGGTGAAAGGAACCGCTGAAATCGCATTCACCGTGATGTCGATCAGCATCTCGTTGATCGCGGTGTTCATTCCGATTCTCTTGATGGGCGGAATCGTGGGGCGGCTGTTCCGCGAATTTGCGGTCACTCTGGCGGCGGCGGTCGCGGTCTCGATGGTAGTGTCACTCACTACCACGCCGATGATGTGCGCGAAGATGTTGCGCTCGCAGCACGATCGTCCGCACGGGAGTTTCTACCGAAGTAGCGAAAGGGTCTTCGACGCGATGCTGGCCTTTTATGAACGCACCCTGAAGTGGGTCTTGCGCCATCCAGCCCTGATGCTCACCGTCGCACTCGCCACCCTCGTGCTCAACATCTACCTGTTCAAGATCATCCCGAAGGGATTTTTCCCCGAGCAGGACACCGGCCGTCTGATGGGCGCGGTGCTCGCCGATCAGGATACTTCGTTCCAGGCGATGCATGATCGTCTGGTGCAAATCGTCAAGGTAATCGACAAGGATCCCGCGGTCGACAACGCGCTCGCCTTCACCGGCGGCAATGGCGCAACCAACACCGCAAACTCGTTCATCGCGCTCAAGCCGCTGAGCGAGCGCGGACTCAGCGCGCAGGAAGTTATCGCGAGGATTCGGAAGAAGGCAGCGAAAATTCCGGGCGTCAGTCTCTATATGCAGGCGGTGCAGGACCTTCGCATTGGCGGTCGAATGGCCAACGCGGAGTATCAGTATACGCTCCAGAGCGATGATCTTCCGCTCTTGATGGAATGGGCGCCGAAGCTGCTCCAGAAAATGCGCTCGATTCCGCAACTCACCGACGTCAGCAGCGATCAGCAGAACAGCGGGCTGGCGGCGAATCTGGTGATCGATCGCGCGACGGCGGCGCGATTGGGAATTACGCCGCAGCTCCTCGACAACACCTTGTACGATGCGTTCGGGCAGCGTCAGGTCTCCACCATGTATACGCAACTGAATCAGTATCACGTGGTGATGGAGGCCGCGCCAGAGTTTTGGCAGAACCCCGACGGCCTCAAACAGATCTACATCAACTCCACCAACGGTGGTCAGGTTCCGCTAAGCGCCATCACACATTACGAAGCCTCGACCACGCCACTGACAGTCAATCATCAGGGTCAATTTCCCGCGGTAACAATTTCCTTCAACTTGCAGCAGGGCGTCGCGCTCGGCGACGCGGTCAACATCATCAACAATGCGGAACGCGACATTCATATGCCGGCCGGCATCCGCGGCACCTTCCAGGGCACCGCGCAGGCTTTTCAGTCCTCCCTTGCGAGCGAGCCGATGCTCATTCTTGCCGCGCTGTTTACAGTCTACATCGTGCTCGGGATTCTCTATGAAAGTTACATCCATCCGATCACGATACTTTCCACCCTGCCGTCCGCCGGTGTGGGCGCACTGCTATTCCTGCTGTTGTTTCACTACGACCTGAGCATCATCGCGCTGATCGGGATCATTCTGTTGATCGGCATCGTCAAGAAAAATGCCATCATGATGATCGACTTCGCGCTCCAAGCTGAGCGCATCGACGGCAAGTCATCGGAAGACGCGATCTACCAAGCCTGCATCCTGCGCTTCCGGCCCATCATGATGACCACAATGGCGGCGATGCTGGGCGGGTTGCCGCTCGCAATCGGGACCGGCACCGGCTCGGAAATCCGCCGCCCATTGGGCATCGCGATCGTCGGTGGACTGGTGGTCAGCCAGATGCTCACGCTCTACACCACTCCGGTGATTTATCTCTACCTCGACAGCCTGAGCCTCTGGTGGGGGCGCCTCCGCGGCCGATCTCCTTCGCGCGCCACGCTTGCGGAAAGCAAAGCCTAATTTCGCCTTCAGTCCGCACGGCCGATGACGACTTTTGACTTCGCCGGCGCGATGGACCTTCACCGTCGCGCGCTGATGTTCCCGATTTCGTTGACTCATCAATCGACGCCGTCGCAATCGGCGATGGCCAGTCAAGCTGGACGCGATATAATCACATCAGGATTCGACGAGGTGCGATTCGGTGGCAGCCTGGCAGGAAAGCGAGATCATCGAAAATCTGTTTGTGGGCGATCTTCAGGATGCGCAACGCTTCGACGGGATGATCATCAACGTCCTGCCGGACCTGCTCGAAGGCGAGCCTGCGCACGCGATTCATATGCCGTTTCTGGCCAAGGGACTGGAGACGCTGGAAAGTACCGCGGATCTTATTGACGACGGTCTCGCGCGGGGAGAGCGAGTGCTGGTGCATTGCGAGGAAGGATGCGAGCGCGCTCCGTTGGTGATCGCGTGGTTCCTCAAGACCCGCCGCGCGATGACCCTCGATGAGGCCTACGGGCTGCTGAAAAGCCGCCGCCCCATCGTCGAGGATCGGCGTCGCTGGCTCGGCATCTACAATAGGTAGGCGCGCTCGCTAGCGCTTCGAATGCTCGAGGCCCCAGATCTCTTTCGCGTACTCACTCACCGTTCGATCGCTCGAAAACTTTCCGATGCGCGCGATGTTGAGTACCGACCGGCGGTTCCATTCGCGATCCTGAGTATAGAGTTTGGTGATTTCCGCTTGCGTATCGACGTAGGATCCGAAATCCGCGAGCAGGAAATATTTGTCGGATTCGAGGAGCACATCGCGAATCCAGCGGAACAATCCCGGCTCGTTGGGACAGAAGCGATCCGAGCTGAGCGCATCGAGGACGCGGCGCAGACGCGGATCGCTATCGTAAAACTCCCGCGGCCGATAGCTCCCCTTCGCGAGGTGATCTTCGATCTGCTCCGCGGTGAGCCCGAAGATGAAAATATTCTCCGGACCAACAGCCTGGCGAATCTCGATGTTAGCGCCATCGAGGGTGCCGATGGTCAGCGCGCCGTTCATCGCGAATTTCATGTTGCCGGTACCCGATGCCTCGGTTCCGGCGGTCGATATCTGCTCCGAAACATCGGCGGCGGGAATGATTTTTTCCGCCAGCGACACGCGATAGTCCGGCAGAAACGCCACCTTGATGAGGCCGTGGGTGCGCAGGTCGTTGTTGATCACATCGCCGAGGCTGTTGATCAGCTTGATGATCATCTTCGCGACCCAATAACCGGGCGCGGCCTTGCCCGCGATGATGTAGACGCGCGGCACCGGCGGCTCGAAACCATCTTCGACGATCGCGAGGTACTGATGCACGATTCCCAGCGCCATCAGCAACTGGCGCTTGTACTCGTGAATGCGTTTGGCCTGGACATCGAAAATCGACCCGGGATCTACGTCTACATTGGCGATGCGATTGACGATCCGCGCCAGCCGCTCCTTGTTTTCGAGCTTGGTGGTCCTGAGCTTCGACTGGAAACCCTCGTCGTCGGCAAATTGCTCGACACCGATCAGTCGCTCGAGGTCGGTCACCCAACCTTCGCCAATCGCCCAATCGAGCAGCTTCGCCAGACCGGGGTTCGCCTGCAGCAGCCATCGCCGTTGCGTGACCCCATTGGTCTTGTTGCTGAAGCGCTCGGGCCATAGATGATAAAACTCCGGCACCAGCCGGGTCTTCAGCAGCTCGGAGTGCAACTCGGAGACGCCATTGATCGAATGACTCCCGACCACCGCGAGATGCGCCATTCGCACCTGACGCTCGTTTCCTTCTTCGATAATCGAGACGCGCCGCAGCGCCTCCGGGTCGTTGCTCCACACCGTCGCCGCATGATCCATGAAGCGGCGATTGATCTCGTAAATGATTTGCAAATGGCGCGGCACCACGCGTTCAAGGAGTCCGGCGGGCCATCGTTCGAGCGCCTCCGGCATCAAGGTGTGATTGGTGTAGGCGACGGTCGCGCGAGTGAGCTCCCAGGCTTTGTCCCACGGCACTTCATGCTCGTCGACGAAAAGGCGCATCAACTCCGCAATGGTCAACGCCGGATGCGTATCGTTGAGCTGGATAGCGATCTTGTCGGGAAAATCATCGAAGTCTTCGCCGCGACGTAGGTAGCCGTGGACGATGTCCCGAATCGCGCACGCGACGAAAAAATATTCCTGCAACAAGCGCAGCTCGCGCCCAGCCGCGACCGCATCAGAAGGATAGAGCACCTTCGAAATAGTCTCGGAGACCATCTTCTGCTCGACCGCCTTCATGTAGTCGCCGGCGTTGAAAATCTGCATGTCGAATTCGTTCGACGCCGCCGCCGAATACAGGCGCACAAAATTCACCGTGTTGCCGCCATAACCCGCGATCGGCAAATCATAGGGGATGCCGGTCAGGACGCGCCGATCACCCCAGGTCTGGCGGTACTCGCCGCGCCGGTCGGGCCGATATTCGATGCGCCCATAGACCGGGATTTGACACGACTCCTCGGGCCGCGCGACCAGCCAAGGAGAACTTTCGCGCTGCCAGCTATCGGGCTGCTCGATCTGGTAGCCGTCGCGAATCTGCTGACGAAAAATCCCGAACTCATAGTTGATGCCGTATGCGTATCCGGGCATATCCATGGTCGCCAGCGAATCGAGGAAGCAGGCCGCCAGCCGCCCGAGGCCGCCATTGCCGAGCGCCGCGTCAGGCTCCTCCTCGAACAGCGGATATAGATCCATGCCGTTCTCGGACAGGTATTCGCGGCAGATGTCGAGGACGCCAAGATTGAAGAGATTATTTTCCAGCGACCGGCCGATCAGGAATTCCAGCGACAAATAGTAGAGCTTCTTGGCATCTTTGCGCTCGAAGGCCGCCCGCGTCCCGAGCATCCGTTCGACGAGCATATCGCGCACCACCAGTGCGGTGGCGCGATACCAATCATGCTTCGACAGATCGGTCCGACGCTTCGCCAACGTGAAACGAATGTGATGTTCGATCAGTCGTACGAACAGAAGGCGATTATGTTCGCTGGTTTTTGCAGAACCCATTCTCGCGTCAAACGTTCCTCAAACGTCCAATCAATTTGCAGGGTAGCGAAAGTTGACACAAGGGCGCGCGAGAAAAGGGCACTCCTTGAGACCATCGAAGGGGTCGTTCAGATCAGCGCGCGAAACACTGAATGGACGCCCGGCGTGTCTTCGATGCGAATTTCGCGCGCGATGATTTTCTCGCGCTCCAGTTTCCGCGTAGCTCCATCTACCAACGCCGGATCGATTTGGAGAATCCGAGCCAGCGCGCGCTCATTGCCGAAGCCCGCAATCTCGAAGTAGCGCCGGATGATGAGGTAGGCGGCCTCACTCTTCGAAAGCGCGCGGCTCTCCTTGAGCGCATCGGGCCACCGATGTTCGAGGGTATCCCAGACATAGGTAAAGGGCTCGTATCGCTCCTCCACTTTAAGCGCGAGAAACTTCCCTTGCAGGTCTTTCATCGCGCGATCGAATTCTGCGCGCCGGTTCGGTTGCGAATATCCGCTCGCGAGTTTCAGCGCCATGGTTTCCGAGGCGCCGCGCTTCGTCAGCGCATCCATCACGCCCTTGGCGCAATGACTCAACAGTCCGCGCGCATAGAGCTTCGCGTAAGTGCCCGGCTCGATGCGCAAGCGGAGGAACGCTCCCATCATGTCGCGGGCGATGAAGCTCGGGCGTCCCGCGATCGCTTTTCCATAGTAGACCAGCCGCTTCGCGGGCAGCGTATCCTTGATGCTCCAGGTCATGCCGATCGCATAGTCGTGCTGTAGATGTTCGGGAATCTTCGGCTCGCGCTCACCTGCGATCGCCTCACGTAGACATGGCACTCCGAGCCCCGCAGAGAAGCCGGTGCAGAAGCCGACCTCATTGATGAATGCGAGCGCGCTCTTTTCGCCCGCGACGCGACGCCTGGGAATTCGCCTGAAATGGTGATCGCGATGGCTTTCGAGCGCCTCGAGTTGGACCGCCGCCGGTTTAGTTCGCACGCTTTTCACGAACTCAATTATCTTCTATCGAGCGCCGAACGTTCAAAAAAATTCCGCCGCGGCCGGCTCGGAGGCGCGCGATGGCGACGAGCCATGCGCGTCGGGCGATGGCAAAGCCGAGTCGGCCGGGGTGCTTGATCCCACAGCGGGTGCAGCCGCAAGAGTGACCAGGACTTTGCTGGTGGTGTGGGTTAATCCTTTGTCGCACACAACGACGAGCGCAACGGTCTCATTCGGGTTTTTTGAAGAGATGTACCTCTGCAGTTCTTCCGCTGATCTGATCCGCGTATAGTCAGCGGCTGCAATGAGGTCTCCCACCAACAGACCCGCATGCATCGCGGGGCTGTTGGGAGCGATTGCCTCAACAACTGCTCCACGCTCCAAAGATTTGCCGCCGCCTCGCGCTTCATAATCAACCGCAATGCCGATGTATCCGCCGCCGGCGTCGGCGAGCGTCGCAACTCCCAGTCCGCACGCAACGACCAGCGCTGCCCTGGAGGTGAGGAACAAGAGGCGTCTTAGCATGCTGGCATTTAGAAATTTCGGCTTCATGGGGTAAGCGCCGAAATGGTCAGTTCGTTGCACTTGCTATGCCTCCGAGATCGAGCGCCGCTGTGCGATTTGCTCGCCCGAGGCTCATTTTTGCAGCGCGCAGTCCACGCATCGCTCGAAGATGCTCCGGTAATCGTCCTTCACGCCCAGCCGCATGATGATGCCTTCAAGGCCGACCAGCGCGCGCAGCAGAAACACGCTGTGGTCGGGAGATTTGTAGAGCTTGTTCTCCAGCGCCAGCTCGCCGACCTGCTGCGCCTTCTTCACCGTATCGTAAGAAGTGGGATCGAATTCGCCCCGCGTGAACATCGGCTCGAACAGGATGTGGATCACCTTCAGCATCGCCTTGGGATCCTGCGCGCGATCGAGGTAGCCGAGTTTGACCAGACCCGCCGCGAGCGCCTTGTCGTCCTCATCGATGATCGCTTTCGCGACTTGCAGATAGCCTTTTCGCACCGGCTCGGAAAAGCGCTTTACCGAACCAAAATCCAGCACCCCCAACTTCGGATGATAGGTCACCAGATAATTTCCCGGATGGAAATCGGTATGCAGCGACCCGAACTCCAGGACCTGCCGCCATGCGAACTCGGAGCATTTGCGCGCGACCCATCGCCGTAACTCTTCCTCGACGGCGCCGCCAAGCACATCCATCAGCGGATAACCATCGATGAACGTCATCGTCAGCACGCGGCGCGAGCTCAAATCTTTCACCACTTGCGGAATGATGATGTCGGCATCGGCGGCGAAAAATTTCCCGTACTCCAGCATGTTGCGGGCCTCGAGGTAGTAATCGAGTTCCTCTTTGAGGCGCACTTCCAGCTCGCCATAGATGGTGTTGACGTCTACTTTCTGGCGCATCACGTCGCGCGCAATCGAGCCGAGCGTCTTGAGCAGAATCTTCAAATTCTTGAGGTCCTGATCGACGGTGCCCTCGACACCGGGATACTGAACCTTCACCGCGACGTCGCGCCCGTCTTTCAGCTTCGCGCGATGCACCTGGCCGAGCGAGGCGGCCGCGAACGCGGTCTGGTCGAAATTGCGAAACAGCTGATCCGGTCGGCCGCCAAGCTCCTTGCGAATCTGCCCGGAGATCATCGCATAGCTCATCGGCGGCACGCTCGATTGCGTGGCCTTGAGCACGTCGAGCGCCTCTCCCGGCAGCAAATCGTGGCGCATCGAAAGCATCTGAATCAGCTTCAGAAAGGCACCACGAAGTTGCGCCGAGCCTTCGACGATCCGCTGCGCATTCTTGATGTGGGTTTCCAGCAGCTCGCGGTCGCGCGCCGGTGCATCGAGAAACGGCCGCCGAATCGAGGTCCACAGGTAGCTGTAGCCGACTTGCGACGCGAGCTCGCCCATTTTCATCGCGCGCCGCGCGCGCCCGGTCGTGAGATCCCGCTTCGCCATCAGACCCCGTGCTTCAACCCGACCCGATTGATCAAGGTCGCGGCGAGCGCCGCGCCAAATCCGTTGTCGATGTTCACTACCGTCACGCCACTGGAACAAGTGTTCAGCATTCCCAGCAGCGCCGCGATGCCGCCGAATGCGGTTCCATAGCCGATGCTGGTGGGTACCGCGACTACAGGCTTGTCGAGTAATCCCGCAACCACCGAGGGCAACGCGCCCTCCATCCCGGCGACGACGATCAGTACGCTCGCCGCCTTGATCGATTCGAGGTTCGCAGTCAGCCGATGAAGTCCCGCCACCCCGACGTCATAGAGACGCGAGACGCGATTGCCAAACAGCTCGGCGCAAATCGCGGCCTCCTCGGCAACCGGAATATCCGAAGTCCCCGCGCTGATGACCATGATCGAACCGTGTCCCGAGGGTTTGGTCGGTTCGATAATCACCGTCGCGATGCGCGGCTCGGGTAGATATTTGAGGCGCGGAATTTTTCGCTTCAACGCGCGCGCCTTGTCGGCCGCCAAGCGCGTAATGATGAGGTTGGTGCCGGTTTTCACGACCCGCGCACCGATCCCGGCGATCTGATCGACGGTTTTGTTTTCGCCGAAGACCACTTCGGGAACGCCGCGCCGCATCGTGCGATGCGTGTCCAGCTTGGCAAACCCCAAATCCTCGAACGGAAGGTCCTTGAGCGCGTCAAATGCGGCATCGGCGCCGACTTTACCAGACGCGACGGAGGCGAGAATTTCGCGGATTCTTTTTTCGGTCATTCGCGGCGTGTGTACTCGGAGCGGAGCGGCCGCCCAAGATGCAACATCACTTCACGCACCGCGCGCGCATCGCTGCGCAGCACCGTCACCGTGATATCGCCGGCCTTGAGCTGCTCGCCGGGCTTTGGAATATGACCTAGTCGCTCGACCACCAGCCCACCGATGGTAGCATACTCATCCGCTTCGGGGAGTTTCAGCCCGAAGCGTTCGTTGAGCTCGGTGACCGGCGCGCGAGCCATCACCCGCAGCGTGCGATTGTTGACGATGCGGGTGAGGCGTTCCGCGTCATCATATTCGTCTTCAATCGCGCCGACGATTTCCTCGAGCAAATCTTCGACGGTGAGAATTCCCGACGCGCCGCCGTATTCATCGACGATCACCGACAGATGCTCGCGCGTGCGCTGCAACGCAAGCAGCGCTTCGTCCAACGGCATCGACTCGGGAAAATAGCTGACCGGGCGCATCACCTCGCTGACCGGCGCGCTCAGGTCCGGCGCTTCCAGCAGATCGAACACGTGTACGACGCCAACCAGATCTGTGATTCGGCGCCGAAACACCGGGATGCGGCTATGACCTTCGCGCCGCACCAGCTCGATCGCGGCATCGAGGCGGGTATCTTCGGGCATTGCGAGCACCTGCACCAACGGCACCATCGCCTTGCGCGCCTCCGCATGAGCGAATCTGAAGATGCGGCTAATCATGCGCCGCTCGAGCGGAAGAATCGCATCGCTCTGCGGCGCCGCCGCGCGAGGGAGTCGCCGTTCGAGCAGGAGTTGGAGATCCTCGCGGCTCAGAAATACGCTCTCCACTTCCGATGGCACCCCGACGATGTAGCGGAGCAGACCGCTGAGCGCGGTTTCCACCGCGAGCAACGGCCACAGAATCGTCGCAGCCATCGAAAGCGGACGCGCCGCAACCCGCGCGATATCGACCGAACGTCGCAGCGCCAGCATCTTCGGAATCGCTTCACCAACCAACAGCGTCAACGGGGCGAGGATGAACGGCGCCCATAGCGCATAGCGCGGGCGAATACCGTGGAGAAAACTCGTCAGCAGCGCGGCGGCAATCACGGTCGCGAGATTGTTGGTGGTCAGCACCAGCGCGAGCAGGCGATCGCGGTTCTGCAAAACCTTGCCCAGCACGGCTGCGAGGCGGCCGCCACTTTCAGTTTCGGCTTGGATCTTCGCTTCGTCGGCCGAGACCAGCGCGATCTCGCTTGCGGCCGAAAGCGCCTGCAGCATGATGCATGCGATGACGGCGAGCGCGACGCCGATAGTGGCGATGATCATTGGCGCAACCTCACCTGCTCGACCGTCGCGCCGCGCACGCGCTCCACCGTGGCATTGAAGTCGCCGATTTTTACCGATTCGCCCGCGCGAGGAACCCTGCGCAGCGTCCGCAAAATCAGGCTGCTCAGCGTGCGCGCACCGCCCGCGTTCAGAAATCCGTCGCCGAGCTCGTCGCGCAACCGCTTGATATCGATGCCGCCGGATACCAGCCACTCGTTGTCTCCAACTTTAGTAAGTTCCGGTCCTTCGAGGTCGAACTCGTCGCGAATCTCTCCGAACAGTTCCTCGAGCACATCTTCGAGGGTGACCAGCCCGAGCAGCTTGCCAAACTCATCGACCACCAGCGCCATCCACACCCGCTCGCGGCGGATTTCGTCGAACAACTCGCCAAGTGGCTTGCCGGGCGGAACAAACACCGCCGGACGGATGATGCGATCGATGCGCGGCGGGGTGGCATCGAGGCGCCGGCTGACGAGATCCTTCGCGTTGAGCACCCCGACGATATTCTCAGGACTGCCTCGAAAAATTGGCACGCGCGAGAAATGGCCGTGGATGACCTGCGCGAAAATGTCATCCGGCGGCGTGTTGATATCGAGCATGAAAATGCGATCGCGCGGCGTCATGATGTCGCTGACGCGCCGGGCCGCGAACTCGAAGACGCGGTTGATCATCGCGCGCTCGGACGGCTCAACCTCGCCGAGATTTTCACCCAATCGCAGCAGCGCCTTAAATTCCGACTCGGAGACCGGTTCGGGTCGCGGCGCCTCCTCGGTGGTGACTAAACGGCTGATGACCGGATGAACAATCTGTACCAACCTCACCAGCGGCCGCGCGGTGATGACCGCGACGCCGCCGGGATATCCAAGCGCGAAAGTTTTGGGCGTGATGTCACAGAACAGCAGCACCAGAATGAACATCACGGGCACCGCGACATAACCGCCGAGCGGACCAAGCCAGGTCAGAAAGAAAATCGTCCCGAGGCATTCGGCGAAGACGTTGGAGGCTTCATTCAACCCGATGGCCACGATCAACGATTCGAGCGGACGGCGCATCAGCCGATCGAGCGCCTCGCGCACCGGGACGGAAAGTTGCTCGCGCGTGTGTTCCATTCGAGTGAGCGCGAAGAGCGCGGTCTCCGATGCGGCCAGCAAGGCGCTCACCAGCAGCAACCCCGCGACGACGACGGGGAGAATCTCTATCAGGAGCGGCAGGTTCATCCGTGCGCCCGCAACTGATCCCATCCGCGAAGTTTCGGCGCAAGCGTGCCGTCGGCTCCCCGGATGACCGTTCGAGATCCTTTTGTGATACGGCCAATTCGATGCACCGGCACTCCCAGTGCCTCCGCCAGCGCGCGCTCAGATAAATCGGAGCGCGCGCAAAAAAGCAGTTCATAGTCCTCGCCGCCGCCAAGCGCCAACGACAAATCATCCCCCATCGCCGCTCGATACGCTGAGGAAACCGGAATCGTGGCCGCATCGATCTCGGCGCCAACGTGACTGCGTTCGATGATATGCCCGAGATCCTGCAGGAGGCCGTCGCTGATATCGATCGCCGCCGGAGTCGGCTTAATCTCCGCAAGCGCCAGACCCGCCTCGATGCGCGGGGTCGGATTCAGATGCCGCTCGACGAGAAACTTTCGTGCTGCCCCGCGCGCGGAGACTTTGCCGCTCAGAATCGCGAGACCAGCCGAGGAATCTCCTACCGTGCCGGTCACGAAGATATTGTCATCAGCGCGTGCGAGGTCGCGGCGCGTCACACCTCGCGAGGCTTCGCCGAGTAGAGCAACCGTGATTGCGAGGCGATCGGCCCGCGTGACATTTCCGCCCACCACGTCGGTGTCGTAGCGCTCCGCGACGCTGCGGATTCCCTTGTAGAGGCGATCGAAAAAGCGCGCCTCGAGACCCTCGCGGACCGCGAGGTTGATTACGCATGCGATCGGTTTGCCGCCCATCGCAGCGATGTCGCTCAAGTTGACGGAAAGCGACTTCGCGCCGAGCTTTTCCGGCGGTCCCCATGCGAGGCGGAAGTGAACGCCCTCCAGCATCGAATCGATGGTGAAAAGTTGCGGTCGCCGCGAAGGCGAGAGGATCGCGCAATCGTCGCCCGGGCCGAGGATGGTTCGCCGGGTCATGCGAAGGTTCCTCACCAGCCGTTCGATCAGCTCGAACTCACCGGGCGATTTTGTTTTCGATGGCATCAAATCAGGATGCGCGTGGCTTGGGATCGATCCTCGCAGCGGGCACTTCCGCGGTCAGCCTGATGCGGTCTCCGTTCGGCAAGGTCAGCTTGACCCGGCCGCCCGAGCTCTCGGCGAGCGCGCGTGCGACATATAAGCCGAGCATGGTTTTGACCGGCCGGTTGCCGTCAGCCTCGCGCATGAGCAAGGACGCGAGTTCCTCGTCGCTTGGCACCGGCCCATCGTCTTCGACCTCGATGGTGATTCCGGCATTGGCGGATATCGTGCGCAGCCTAATTTCTCCGGATTCTACCCGCGAGATGGAGTAGGCCAGCATGTTGCGCGCGATGCGTTCCAGATGACGAGGGTCGAAGTTGCCGCGCGGAACTTCACCGTAGTTGACAGTGAGCTTCAAACCTTTATGGATGGCCTGGAGGGCGCAATTCGACGCCGCGTCGGCCACGATGCGATTGGGGTCCACCCGCGTCGGCGACGCCGAGATCTTGCCGCCCGATATCTGGTACAAATCGAGCACGTTGCTGACCGTAAGGTCCATTGACCACGCCGTAGTGCCGATGCGCGCCAGAACGGCCTTGCGATCCTCCTCGTCGAGGTCCTCGTCATCGAGCAAATCGACAAAGCCCGCGATCGCGGCAACCGGGCTCCGAATATCATGCGCCATGGTCGCAATTTGCGATTCGCGAAATGCCGCCGCCTGCTTGAGTTCGTCGACCTGCGTGTCGAGGCGTTGCCGATACACGCCGATGAAAAATGAGATGCACTCGGCCAGCGCTATCGCGGCGAGCAGCCCGAACCATCGATAGACCGAATCGCTCGGCAGCGGCACGAGAAGCTGCGCGATCCCATACAGCACGAGGCACGCGAGGCCCATCAGCGCCTGCCACTGCCACTCCCAGTTGATGAACGCGGCGGTCGCCACCGGATACAACAGGATCGCGATGAACCTCGAATCGCCTTCCTGCGTTTGCACGCTGATCATGATGAAGATCGAGATCAGCATGACGGAGAAAAGCAGGTTCCAGAGTTTCCAATGGGCGCGAAACCCGCGCGTAAAGCTGGCCGCCAAAAAAATCAGCGCCCCGAAGACCGTGACCGAATGCAAAATTCCACCGTAAGATGCGCCGCCTCGTCCCGACCGGAGATCGTAGGCGAGGTAAATCGCCAGGAACACGATCGCGATCGCGCTGCCGGCGCGCAGCACCTGGATCGAGGTTTCGTCGTCGCTCATCCGCGCGTCAGCCGCCGGCACCGAGGACGACAGCAACGCCACCAGTTTTTGTGTCATCCACTCCGCGCTATTGCTTTCCGCAGCCATCAGCCCTCAAGGTTCACTGAGCGCACTGACTAACTCAAGCCTCCGCGCGAGTGAGTGCGAGCGCGCGCCGCATCGCGTCGAGCGCGAAATCCACCTCGCCGGCCTGGATGTTGAGGGGCGGCGCGAGGCGCACCACTCTGTCAGCATTCAACGTCCAGTTGATGACGACGCCTTTGGCGATGGTTGCGGCGACGAACCGATGCGCAAACTCCGCGTCGTGAAATTCGATCCCGATGAGCAAACCAATGCCGCGTACGGCGGCGATTTCAGGCGCGCCGATATCATTTAATCGGGCCACGATTTCGCTGCCCAGGGTTCTCGCGCGATCGGAAAGATTCTCGCTCACGATCGCTTCGAGACTCGCGAGGCCCGCCGCGCACGACAGCGGATGACCTCCAAACGTGGTGATGTGGCCGAGCGGTGGATCGTGCGCGAACTCGGCGATGAGCTCGTCGCTTCCGCACAATGCGCCGAGCGGGAGGCCGCCGCCGATCGCCTTCGCAAGCACGAGGATGTCGGGAGTCACTCCGAAATGCTCGAGGGCGAAAAGTTTTCCGGTTCGGCCAAAACCGGTCAGAACTTCGTCAAAAATGAGCAGCGTCCCTGCCCGGTTGCATCGGTCGCGCAGCGCCCTCATGAACGGGACGCTGGGAATTCGCACGCCTCCTTCGGCCTGCACCGGTTCAATGACGACGGCCGCGACGCTCGAATCGATCGCGCCAAGCGCGGCGATATCAGCGTAGGGAAGATGACAGACCGGCCCCGGCAGCGGCTCGAAGGGCGCGCGAAACGCCGGATTCCCCATCAGCGCGAGCGCCGCTATCGTGTCGCCGTGATACGCACCGTCGAACGCGACGAAACCGGCGCGGCGCGTATGCTTCTTCGCGAGCTTCAGCGCAGCCTCGATCGCCTCGGCGCCACTGTTGGTGAAGTAGACGCGCGACAAATCGCGCGGCAGGAGCTCGCTCAAGAGCGTAGCCAGTTTCACCTGCGGCGCGATCACGAATTCGCCGTAAACCATGACGTGCAGATGGCGGGCGGCCTGCTCAGCGATCGCTCGCAACGTCGCCGGATGCCCATGACCGAGCGCGGAAACCCCGATCCCCGCGATGAAATCGAGATAGCGGCGGCCATCGGCGCAATACAGCCACGAGCCTTCGGCGCGCGAAATCTCCAGCCCGATAGGCGAGTCGGAGGTCTGCGCGACATGCTGAAGAAACAGGTTTTTGAGATTACTCATCGCGCGCCACGACAAAATCGAGCAACGCGCCACCGCTATGGGGCCAATTGAGCGGCGGCGATTGCATCTGTCCCGGGTCACACACGTATGTCACACCTGCGCCGGCGAGCACATCGAGGAACCTGGCGCGCGCCGGCGGCGGGGCGGCAAGCGCGAATGCCTCAAGGCGGCCGGACACTGGCGCCAGCCGAGACGCGAGATCCTCGCAATCGGAAATGGCCGAAACCGTCACGGTTCGATAGCCCGGCGATAGGGTGAAACGTGCCGGCGCATCGAAGACAACAGTCCACGCCATGTCATCGCCTTCGAAAATTTCGACCGCTTGCCCGCCGAGGCCGCGCCATCGAGCGCGCTCACGAATGCGACGAATGGCAGCCGCCGTGTTGAATGACAGCCTCGACGGCGGAAGGGTCGTGGCGAGCAAACCCGACGCCTCCGCCAGCGCGTGCGCAAAATCACGAGCCTGGGCGCCGTCGGTATCCTCGAGGAAAATATGCTGTGGAGAGAGACAACCCTGCTGCTCGAAGAGAGTGACATCGCGCGCAACCGCATAGGCCAGCTTCGGGAAATTGGCGGGCCCGGAGAGCGAGATCAGCGCGCCGCTGGTTCGGCTTCCGAATCCGAACAGACGCGCAGGTCCGCTGAGGCGCGCGAGGCTTTTGTCATCGCCCAGCGCCACGACGAAGTCGCATTCCTCGCTTATCAGCCGCGTCAAATCCTCACGCTCGCGACCGAAGGTGAGCACTTCGAGCAAACATCCAGCCGTCGGATCGATTTCCCGCAGGGTTCGCGCGAATGCATCAAAGAACGCCGGCTCGCGACTGGAGGTTTTCACGATTGCGCCTGCGCCCGAGAGCAGCGCCGCGACCAGCTCGTGCATGCCCGCGCCCGGAACGTTGGCCGGCATGATGAAACCGCCGACCCGCGTGCGAGGAGTTATGGTCGCGGCGAACGATGCGAGCGCATCGCGCGAGAAGGGCGCCAGCAGAGCATCGAGGGATTCGTCGAGTAGCTTAGTCGACCAACCGGAGGCGGCGGCGATTTCGGCAATCGTTTCGCGACGCGCAGGATTGCCGCGATCGCGCCATCGATCGAAAGCCGTTGCGAGCGCGTGGGCAGTGCGACGCGGAGCGACAAATCGCGCGAGGTTTTGCCGCAGCCGCGCGATCGCATCGCGCAGCGCAGATTCTGTAGGCACGGCCACCATCATTATAGATGCTGATTCTCGGCCGCTTCGAATTCCTCGATCGCAAGCGCGCAACCGCGCGGCTCCGCGACGCCCGCGCGACCCATGATGCGCACTCGATCGCCGCGTTGGTTCACAAGGCCGAAATCCTCGGTCAGGATCGCCGACACCGAAGCGACGTTGGCGAGGTCGAAAAATTTGAGCATCCCGATCTCCCCGGGCGCGACCGGCTTGAGGCTGACCGGATCGACCGCCGCTGCACGCATCCACGGCGGCGCGATCTTTACCCGTTGCCCGGGCGCCGAGTCGTCATCGGAGTTGAACGAGGTGGCATCGTAAAGCTGCGAGCACAGTTCCGTCATCCCATACTCATTGATGACCAACGGTGGCGAAATACCAAGCATCGCCGATGCGCGTGCGCAAACCGCTTCAGCATCGAGCGGGTTCGCCTGCCCCTTCGCGCCGCCGGTATCCATGATTCGCGATCCTGGCGCGAGCGCGATTCGACCGTCGCTGTCTTCGAGATGGGCGAAGAGCGCGCCCAACGATGCGGTGGTTCCGAGGATACACACCGGCGCGCCGGCGCGTTGGGTATCTTTGAGGAAGCCGGCGGCTGCCGCGACATCGACGCGATCGCGGTCCGCAACGCATTCGCAGCGGCCCGCGCCGAACTCCTCGATGCACCAGGTGATCATCTGGGAGAGCGACGATTCGGGCATCCGGTCCGCCGTCGGATGCATCGCGAGGATGCGCAGTCTGAGACCGTCGGGAAACATCATTGTATCGAGATGGGCGAGGGCCGAAGCGCGATAGATCTCCGGCCGCGCGACGGTGTGGGTGCCGCGCTCGGATTTTCCGATGGTAGTGCCGCTGGTCAGAAAGATTTTTTCCTCGGCGGTGGAGGTCTCGCCGGCCAGGCGCGCATACTTGAATGCGATGGTGCTGACGGGCGGAATATCTTCGAGTCGCCTCACCGATTCGGACCTTCCAAGGGCGCGGCAATGCTCCGCATATGCGGCAACATTGGCGAGCTGGTAACGAAAGACTTCGAGCGCGAGGTCTTCAAACCTCGCGGGATCGGGCGCTGCAATGAAGCCGAGAACCTGCTCGAATACAGACATAGAAGGTAGCGAACGATTTTAGCCTGATGGGCCAATATCGCCAAATGAAGCTAATTGCAGGGGAAGGGCGGCGAATAGCGCACTCAAATCCAGGGAAACCGCCGGTTGAAACCAGTTTTGCAGTTGATTCGTATATCTGATAAGAATGCAGGACGAGATTGGCCAGGAGAGCCTTCTTACATGAAGAGATTTGTCGCCGGGGTGGTGGTGGGATTTGTCGCAAGCTGTGCGTTTGCGTTCGCATCTACGAGCGCGAACCATAATGGCTTGTTTTGGAATAAGCTTAATCGGCCTGTCAAAGAAGGCTACGTCAACGGCTATGCCGATGCGATGCGGGTCAGCGTTTCGAAGCTCGACACGCTGACCACCGCGGGTGACCTTTTCCATTGGAAGGGCTCGCGCAAGATCATCCATGAACTCGAGTCCCAGCTTTCAATGTCAGAGCTGGCGCCGCAGGATGCGGTGAATCGGCTCGACAACCTCTACGACAATCAGAAGTATAGCGAGCTGGATCTTGGCACCGCGCTCCAGCTTTTGGCCTTGCGTCCTCAGCCGGACAGCACAGCCCATAGTTCCGCGGGCAAGTAGAAAATCGATTTCATCTTGAGGCGGTCTCGTAGCGAGGCCGCCTTTTTTTTGCCTAAGGTCCAACTCATCGCCGATGCGCAAGGGCGACGCGGCTTGAATCCCCGCGCCATTTGCTCAAGGATTTAGCCGGAGCGGGTATCGTGAACGCAAGGCCGGGATTACTGGAGAAAGTTGCGCGCGCAACGGTGGGAGTGCATTCGCAAGTCCCCGAGACGCACGTGTCTGCCGCGATCGGCCTCGGCACCGACCGCCGCGGCACCGGCACCCTGGTGAGCAGCGACGGCCTCATCCTGACCGTCCACTACATGTTGCTGGGCGCGCAGAGCGTCATCGTCACGATGATCAATGGCGATCAGCTTCCCGCGAGGATCATCGCGAAAGACTATTCCACCGGACTCGGGCTGCTGAAAATCGAGGGTTCGAACTATCCGCGCATCGAGGTGGTCAGCGCCGAAAATTGCCGGCCCGGCCAGGAAGTGTTCAGCGTCGCGAGTCTCGGCGGCGAGAAGCGGTGCGCCGACTCGGGCATGATCACCTACGCCGGTCCCTTTGATGCGGTGTGGGAATTCATGCTCGACCGCGCACTCTGCGTCACCGCAGGCTCGCTCAACATCGGCATGTCGGGCGGCCCGGTCTGCAACGCGCGCGGCGAACTCATCGGGGTCTCGTACCTCAACTTCGCCGATATGGGGCGGGCGATCCTCGCCATCCCCGGCGAATGCGTGCTGCAAACTCGCGACGAGCTGATCAAGTTCGGCAAGCGCGTCACCGCACCTTCGAAGGCGTGGATCGGGGTGCTGTCGTACACCATGCGCGAGCACGTGGTCATCGCGGGTGTGATGCCCGGCGGCCCCGGCGAGAAAGCCGGACTGCAGCAAGGCGACCTCGTCATCACCGTCGATGGCAACGACATCAACGAACGGCGCGGGCTCTATGAATCGCTGCGCAATCACGGCCCGGGCGACATGGTCAAATTCAAGGTGCTGCGCAACAACCGCGTACTGAACATCGAAATTCCCGCCGTGCGCGCCGAGGACTACTTCGCATGAGTGCTGAAACCCGCGCTCGCCTGCGCGAGCTGCTCGCCCGGAAAGACATGACCGTCGCGCCGTTTACGTTCGATTGCCTGCAGGCCAAGCTCGCAGAGCAGGCGGGCTTCCAGGCCATCTACATGACTGGCTTCGGAACTTCCGCTTCGCGCGGATTCCCCGACCTGGGGCTTTTGACGATGACCGAGATGGTCGCCAACGTCCGCGCCATCGCCAACGCGGTGAAGATTCCCCTTATCGCCGATGCCGACACTGGTTACGGAAATCCGATGAATGTGTGGCGCACCGTGCGCGAGTATGAAGACGCGGGCGCGGCCGCGATGCACATCGAGGATCAGGTGTTCCCGAAACGATGCGGCTTCCTCGCGGGCAAGCAGGTCATCCCGATGGAGGAGATGCTGCCGAAGGTCCGCGCGGCATGCGACGCGCGCCGCGATCGCAACCTGGTGATCATCGCGCGCAGCGACGCGCTGGCGGTCAACGGATGGGAGGACGTCATCCGCAGATGCCGCGCCTATCGCGAGGCCGGCGCCGACATGGTCTTCGTCGACGGCATCCGCACTCGCGACGACCTTGCGACCTACGCCAAAGAGCTGACCAACATGCCGGTGCTCTACAACGGCCAGCTATTGCCGGTGCCGGAACTCGCCAAGCTCGGCTTCAAGGTCACCATCTATCCGGCGACGCTGATGGTGGCTTTCGAGTCGATGCGTACCGCGCTGCGCGAGCTGAAAGAAACCGGCGAGGTCAAAGGCGGACGCCTCGGCGGTGGGCAGTTCAACGACTTTGTCGAGCTGATGGGCGCCCCCGAGATGGACGCGCTGGGCAAGAAATACAACGACTAGCAGTTAGCGAAGATTTAGCGAACCTCCTTGTATTCGTTGCATTTATGGGTTTGTTTTTGCACTTTTCATATTGTGACACTGCCTAGAAATGGCGACGGCGCCCCGAAGGACGCCGTCGCATGATCATAGCAAATTTCGGCTAGTGGCTAAACGTCCTTGAACTCGCGCTTGCCCTTTTTCGCATCGATGGCTGATTGAGCGGCCGCCAGGCGCGCGACCGGAATCCGGTATGGCGAACACGATACGTAGTTGAGTCCCAAGTCATTGCAGATGCGGATGCTGGCGGGATCGCCGCCGTGCTCGCCGCAGATGCCGAGCTTGAGGTTCTTGTTGGTCTTGCGCCCGCGCTCGACCGCGATTTTCATCAGGCCGCCGACGCCCTCGCCATCGAGCTCCTGGAACGGATCCTTCTTATAGATTCCGCGCACGATGTAGTCGTTGAGGAACTTCACCGAATCGTCGCGTGAGAGGCCATAGGTCATCTGGGTCAGGTCGTTGGTGCCGAAGGAGAAGAATTCCGCAGTCTCGGCGATCTGGTCCGCGACGATGCACGCGCGCGGCACTTCGATCATCGTCCCGACGGTAAATGCTACTTTTTGGCCGGTCTCCTTCATTACCTCGGCGGCGACCTCGCGAATCTCTCCTGCCAGCACCTCGAATTCCTTGCGCGTACCGATCAGCGGCAGCATGATTTCCGGAATCGCCTTCACGCCCTTGGCGCGAAGCTGACACGCCGCCTCGATGATGGCGCGCGCCTGCGCCTTGTAGATTTCCGGATAGCTGATGCCGAGGCGCGAGCCGCGATGGCCGAGCATCGGGTTGAACTCGAAGAGGCTCTCCCGGACCTGCTTCAGATGTTCCGGCGTGGTGCCGATTTTTTGCGCGAGGTCGCGGATCTCGTCTTCTTCCTTGGGCAGGAACTCATGCAAAGGCGGGTCCAGCAGCCGGATCGTGACCGGCAGCCCCTGCATCTCCTTGAGGATGCCAACGAAATCGTTGCGCTGCATCGGCAGGATTTTCGCCAACGCCTTCGCGCGCTCCTTGGCATTCTGCGCCATGATCATTTCGCGGACCGCATCGATACGCTCCGGCCCGAAGAACATATGCTCGGTGCGGCACAGTCCGATACCCTCGGCGCCGAAATCGCGCGCGACTTTCGCATCGTGCGGCGTGTCGGCATTGGCGCGAACTCCCATCGTGCGTTCCTTGTCCGCCCACGACATGAACTTGGTGAAGAAGGACGACATCTCGGGATCGACGGTCGGCACCCGCCCGAGGATGACCTCGCCCGCGGTACCGTCGAGGGTGATGAACTCGCCTCGGCTGACGATGGTGTCGCCGGCCTTCATCTTGCCGGTGTTGTAGTCGATTTCGAGCGAGGAGCATCCCGCGACGCAGCACTTGCCCATCCCGCGAGCGACGACCGCCGCGTGACTGGTCATTCCGCCGCGCGCCGTCAGGATTCCCTGCGCGACCTGCATCCCGTGGATGTCCTCGGGCGAGGTCTCGATGCGCACCAAAATGACTTTGCGGCCGGCCTCCGAAACCGCGACCGCCTCGTCGGCGGAAAATACGACTTCGCCGAAGACCGCGCCGGGCGATGCGGGCAGTCCGCGCGCGATGACGGTCTTCTTGAACTTCGGATCGAGGCGCGGATGTAGCAACTGTTCGAGCTGCACCGGATCGACGCGCATCAGCGCGGTGCGCCGATCGATGAGCTTCTCATCCGCCATGTCAGTGGCGATTCGAACCGCAGCCTCGGCCGTGCGCTTGCCGGTGCGCGTCTGCAGCATGAAGAGCTTGCCGCGCTCGATAGTGAACTCCATGTCCTGGCAGTCTTTGAAGTGATGCTCGAGCGCTTTCGAAATTTTGAGCAGCTCGCCATAGACCTTCGGAAAAGTCTCCTCGAGCGACAGCGACTTGTCGCGGCGCTCCTGCTCCGTCATGCCCTCGCGGTCGGCCTCCGCCAGGCCCGCTTTTTTGCTGATCGGATGCGGCGTGCGGATTCCCGCGACGACGTCCTCGCCCTGCGCATTGACCAGGAACTCGCCGTAGATTCCCTTCTCGCCGTTGGATGGATTGCGGGTGAAGGCAACGCCGGTGGCGCAATCGTCACCGAGGTTACCGAACACCATCGACTGCACAGTGACTGCGGTGCCCCAGTCGCCGGGGATGTTGTTGATGCGCCGATAGGTGATGGCGCGCTCGTTGTGCCATGAGCCGAATACCGCGCCGATTGCCTCCCAAAGTTGCTCCTCGGGATTCTGCGGGATGTCGCGGCCGACGCGCTTGCGAATGAGCGCGCGGAATTCGCTGACCAGCTCCTTCAAATCCTCGGTCTTGAGCTGGGTGTCCTCGGTGACGCCGCGCGCACTCTTCTTATGATCGAGCAACTCCTCGAAGGGGTCCGGGTCGTTCTTGTTCTCGGGCTTCAGCTTGAGCACGACGTCGCCGTACATCTGGCAAAAGCGCCGATACGAATCCCATGCGAAGCGCTCATTGCCGCTGTCTGCGACCAGGCCGTTGACGGTTTCGTCGGTGAGCCCGAGGTTGAGCACGGTGTCCATCATGCCGGGCATCGAGACGCGCGCGCCGGAGCGGACCGAAAACAGCAGCGGTTTTTGCGCATCGCCGAATTTGCGCCCGAGCGCTTTCTCGACTCGCGCGACGCTCTTTTTTACGCCCTCGGCGAGGCCCTTCGGATATTTGTTGCCATGGTCATAGAAGTAGTTGCAGACCTGGGTCGAAATGGTGAAGCCGGGAGGAACCGGCAGCTTGAGCGAGGCCATCTCGGCAAGGTTGGCGCCTTTGCCGCCGAGCAGATTGCGCATCTCGGCGCGGCCTTCAGCGATCCCGGCGCCGAAAAAATAGATTTCAGGATGAACGCGTGCCATCAAATATCTCCCATCTCCGCCGCTTTCGGCGAATGCCAAATTTCAATTTAAAAGTGAACGGCCAATAATTTGAAAACCCGCCAGCTTAGCGAGTCCAGCCAATTCGTGAGGTTAGTTCTTCCACCAGCTTGGAGATAGCGACCCGATCCTGGGTCATCGTGTCGCGATCGCGCAGCGTCACGGTGTCATCTTCCATGGTCTGATGATCGATGGTGATGCCGAACGGCGTGCCGATCTCATCTTGACGCCGATAGCGCCGACCAATCGATCCAGCTTGATCATACGCCACCGTGAAGTGCTTTTTCAGCATCAGCAGAACTTCGTTGGCCTTCTCGGGCTGGCCGCCCTTGCGCAGCAGGGGATATACCGCGGCTTTGATCGGCGCGATGCGCGGGTCGAGGCGCAACACGATACGCTCCTCGTTCTCGACCACGTCTTCATCGTAAGCGTCGAGCATGAAGACCAGCATCGCGCGATCGACGCCGAGCGCCGGTTCGATGACCCAGGGGCGATAGCGCGCCTTCGCTTCCTCATCGAAGTAGCTGAGGTCCTTGCCGCTGGCCGTCGCATGCTGATCGAGATCATAGCTGCCGCGCTTGGCGACGCCTTCGAGCTCGCCCCACCCGAACGGATACTGATACTGGATGTCTGTAGTTCCTCGGGAATAGTGCGAAAGCTCCTCCTTCGCATGCTGATGGAGCCGCAAATTCTCGCGCTTGGCGCCGAACTTCAGGAACCAGTTGAGGCGATGCTCGACCCAATAGTCGAACCACTTCGCCTCTTCGGCCTCATCCGGCTTGATGAAGTACTCCATCTCCATCTGCTCGAATTCGCGGGTGCGGAAGATAAAATTCTCCGGCGTAATCTCGTTGCGAAACGACTTGCCCATCTGTGCGACGCCGAGGGGCAACTTGACTCTCTGTGTATCTACTATATTCGCAAAGTTAGCGAAAATGCCCTGCGCCGTTTCGGGCCGCAGATAGACGGTGCTGGCGCTGTCCTCGACCGGACCGAGGAAAGTCTTGAGCATCATGTTGAACTGCCGGGCCTCAGTTAGCTCACCACCGCAATCGGGACATTTGGTCGGATCGGGAATCTGGTCGGCGCGAAATCGATGCTGACATTTTTTGCAATCGACCAAAGGATCGGTGAAGTTCTTGAGATGGCCAGAAGCCTCCCAGGTTTTGGGATGCTGCAAAATCGCGCTGTCGAGCCCGATGACGTCGGTGCGCTCCTGCACCATGTAGCGCCACCATGCTTCCTTGACGTTGCGCTTGAGCTCGGCGCCGAGCGGCCCGTAGTCGTAAGTGGAACCGAGTCCGCCATAGATGTCGCTGGTGGGGAAAACGAACCCGCGCCGTTTGCTCAGGTTCACGATTTTTTCCATCGTGACCGCGCGCTTCTCGGCCGGGCCTTTTTGCCCGCCGGAGGCCTTTTGGACGACATCTTCTTTAGGTTCTGATGCGGACAACGATTCCTCCTGAATTGAGCGGCGACGTGCGCTTAGCCGAGTCGAATGATTTCGGCCGAAGCGGCGCCATTGAGTATTTCGAGAATTGCAACCGTCCCCGGAATATCGGTGAGGTTGCGTGGCAGCGTCGCGCTGCCCGGATTGACGACCAGCGTGGCGCCATAGCGCACGATGCCCTCGCAGTGGCTGTGCCCCTGCACAATGACATCCATCGGGCCGCCGAAATGGCGATCCATCGCATTGAGAAACACCTGATGCGAGGTTTCATCGGGAGTTGGGATCGCGTGCACGAGCCCGATGCGCAGGCCCTGGATTTCGAGCAGATGCGCCTCGCGCACGCGGTCATCCTCTTCAAGCTTATGCTTGTGGCCGTCGAGGCCTTCGTCGCCATTGCCGAGGGCGGCGATGACCGGTGCGATTCGGGCCAGCTCATCGAGGACGCGATTCACATAGACGTCGCCCGCGTGCATCACGAGGTCGACGCCACGGAAAACCTCGAAGACCGCGGGCGGTAGATGCTCGCAGGCCTCGGGGATATGGGTGTCCGAAATGATCCCGATTCGCATAGCTATAGCGGAGTCGATGTCCTCAAACGCGAGCCCTAAAAGGTATCACGCGCGAAAATACCCCGCAATTTGGCTCCTAACCCTCGCCCGATGGGCGAGGTTGGTTCCGAGTCCGCGAGGAACCTGGAGCGGGACCTCATCCAGCTCGTCCTCGCGCGACTAAGGAAATCTGCTTTCTGGATTGTGGTGGCACAGGCTTTAGCCGATGTTTTTTGGAAGAGTGAGACAGGCAGAGGCTGAACCCCTACCGCTATGAATCAGATCCGGAATTCCATAATCGCGCGCGCAGCACGCGCTGCATAAGGTCCCACTCCAGGTCACTCGCAAAGCCTCGGGACCAACCTCGCCCATCGGGCGAGGGTACAGAGGTCAGGTGCGCGGACCCTTGGTCATATCGATGATCGTCATTGCGGTACCGAACGGATCGACGATCACCGCGCACTTGCCGATCGCGACATCAAAGGGCGGCGCCGCGATGGCGCATCCCTCGGATTTGAGTGCCTCGACCGCCGCGACCACATCATCAACGAGATACGTGACATCGACGCGGGCGGGGATTTCCTTGAGGCAATGGAGGACGATTTCGGCATCGCTTTCGGGGAACTTCAGGCCCGCACTGATCGCATCGCGCCACATCGGAATCAACCCAAATACACGAACATAGAACTCGCGCGCCTTGTCGACGTCATCAACCTTGACCATGATGCAATCGATCTTGCGCAGCGTGGTGGGGACCGCCATCGTGCGAGATTGCGGCGCGGGCATCATTAGGTCAATCGGGAAAGCGTCGACGCGCTTGAACGGGGGTCGCGGGGGCATGCTAAGACTGATGCTACCGCTGGATGGAACCAAATCGATGTTGGGGAGGAAACCTTGGTGGTAAAAAATCGGCTCGCATTGGCGGCATCAATGATTGGCGGCGCGCTGCTGCTCGCCGGATGCCAGCATCGGCTGGTGGCGGCGCCAGGAGACACCACGGTCGCGATTTATCCCGACCGGCAGCATTACGACCAGCTCGCAGACCTGAAAAAGCAGGGCGCGCTGGGAGCGCTGGCCAGCGGAGTGGGGAAAGGCGTCGAGACGAAGCAAGTCGATGATAAAACGCCCGTAACCGTCATATCGAGCGACGATGAGGGCGATACCATCGAAGTGAGCGACGGACCCAATAAAGGCGTCACCGGTTTCGTCCCGAAGAACGCCGTCAATTAAACATCAGGAACCAAGCTTGAATCGAAGGAGATTTTTGTCATGGATGAGAACGCAAAGAAAAAAGCCCTCTTAATGATCCCTTACGGCCTCTATGTCCTCGGTGCGGCGCATGGCGGCAAGAGCACCGTCGCGACCGTCAACTGGGTGACGCAGACGGCATTCGCGCCGCCGCTGGTCGTGGTCGGTATCAAGAAGGACTCCGGCTCCCATGCGATGGTGAAGGACTCGGGAAAGTTTTCCCTCTCGTGCCTTGAGACCGGGCAGAAGAAAATCGCGACCTCGTACTTCAAGCATGTCGAGCCGGTGGATGGGAAATTCGGCGAGTTCGCGTATGAGACCGGGGCCAACGGATGCCCCATCATCAGCGATGCGCCCGCCTCGGTCGAATGCGACGTGGTCGGCTTCTATGAGCTCGGCGACCATAGCACGGTGGTCGGCAAGGTGACCGAGGGCCATCTGAAGCGCGACGGGAAAATCATGATGCTGTCGGAGACCGGCTTCAATTACGGCGGCTGATTCAGACTCGACTCTCTGATTTGCTCGAAGGGGCGGTGCCTGCCGCCCCTTCTTTCGCGTTGACATGACTGCCGCGTCACTGGAGAATCGAGATACATGGCACGCATTACAGTAGAAGATTGTCTCCTCAACGTTCCGAATCGTTTTGAACTGGTGCTCGCGGGCGCGCGTCGTGCCAAGCAACTTTTGAAGGGCGCGCCTCCGCTGGTCGATTCCGACAACAAGGAAGTCGTGACGGCGCTGCGCGAAATCGCCGCCTTCAAAGTCAAGATCGAGTTTCCCGAAAAGGAATAACGCGAATACTGCCCGCCACTTCGATGCGGGCCGCGCTACTGACGGCCACATTCTCCCTAGCAGTTGGCCAGGTGCCGGATTTTTGACGTGCCTCGTAAACCCCGGAAAACTGCTCCTCCGAAAACCGCGCGAAAGGCGAAACCGCCGGTCGTCGAGCCGGAACTGATTGAGCCTCCGAAGCCGGCCGCTAAGAAATCGCGCCAGCCCAGAGTCGCCGAGCCGGATGAAGTTGAGATCCTGCCCGCGGATGACGACGACTCCGCGCCGGCGGAGATCGTGCTGAACCCCGATGCCGAGGTTGCCCTCGAACCCGAGCATGCCGACAGCGAGGCATTGCTGGAGGCGGCCGAGGAAGCCGAGCTCGCCGCCGAGCGTCAGGCCGCGCTGGTCCCATACGATCCCCTGAGCCGTTACCTCGCCGAGGTGCGCCGCTTCCCGCTGTTGACGCGCGAAGAAGAAACCATCATCGCGAAGCGCTACGCCGAAAATCACGATCGCGAAGAGGCCTTCAAGTTAGTCACCGCAAATCTGCGCCTGGTGGTGAAGATTGCTATGGAGTTCGCGCGCGCGTCCAAGAACCTCCTCGACCTCATCCAGGAAGGCAATGTCGGCTTGATGGAGGCGGTCAAGAATTTCGACCCCTATCGCGGGATCCGATTTCCCTCCTATGCGGTGTGGTGGATTCGCGCGTATATCTATCGATACCTCATCAACAACTGGCGGCTGGTGAAAATCGGCACCACCCAGGCGCAGCGCAAGCTCTTCTTCAATCTCAAGAAAGAAACCGATCGCCTCGAGGCTGAAGGCTTCGCGCCGCAGCCCAAGCTCATCGCGCAGCGGATGGGCGTCAAGGAAAGCGAAGTACGCGAGATGCAGGAGCGGATGTCGCAGAGCGAGGTCTCCCTCGATCAGCCGGTCCCCAATACCGAAGACACCCGGCTCCTCGATGTGCTCCCCGATAATGATCCATCGAGCAATCCGGAGGAGGCGACCGCCGGCGAGGAGTTCCGCCAGTTCGCGAAGGACAGCGTCGAGGAGTTCGCCAAGACCCTCGAGGGCAAAGAGCTGGAAATTTTTCACGAGCGGTTACTCTCGGAGGACCCGATCACCCTGCAGGAAATCGGTGAAAAGTTCGGCATCAGTCGCGAGCGCGTCCGTCAGATCGAGAATCGGCTCAAGAAACGCTTCAAGGATTTCCTCAAAGGGCAGTCGCGCGACATCGAGCAGGCCGACCAATAGCGCAAAGTTGTGGGGCCGTGCTGTTGCCGCATCGCGATCGCGTTAGGATAATGCGTCTGGATTATGCACGATCGCAGCGCCGCGTTGGTGGTTATCGGAAATGAGATCCTGTCCGGCAAGGTCCAGGACAGCAATGCCTATTTCACCGCGCGCGAGCTGCGCAGCCTAGGCGTCGAGCTGAAAAGAATCGCGGTGGTTCCCGATGAACTCCCCGCGATCGCCGAGGAAGTCGCCTACTGCTCCAGCCACTTCGATTTCGTGATCACTTCGGGTGGAGTGGGGCCGACGCATGACGACATTACGATGGAAGGCGTCGCGATCGCATTCAACCGCAGACTGATTCAGCATCCGGAGCTGGCCAGCCTCATCCAGAAACACATGGGCGCGCGCGCCAATGCCGCCAGCCTCCGGATGGCGGAAGTTCCCGATGGCGCCGTGCTGAACGACGCCGGCGATATCCGGTTTCCGACCGTGCAGGTGGAGAATGTTTACGTGCTCCCGGGCATCCCGCAACTCTTCGAGAGCAAGCTGAATTCGCTCAAGCCGCGCCTGCGCGCCGACCCTTACTTCATGCGCGCCATCTATACCAACAGCATCGAGAGCTCGCTTGCCGAGCATCTGAATGCGACTCTCGCGATCTATCCGCAGTTAATGCTGGGTTCGTATCCGAAAATGGGGAATCCGGAATATCGGGTGAAGCTGACCCTCGAGTCCAAGGATTCCGATTATCTCGAACGCGCTTTTCGTCATTTAATGGAACTGATTCCACGCGACGCGGTGGTGAAAGTGGAATAGAATTTTCGGTACGATGCAGTGGAGGAGGACGACGATGAGGAAGAGTAGATCACGTCTAGTAGCCAGCGCACTCGCGCTAACCATGATGATGCCCATAGGCACACTCGCGGGTAGTGCCTTCGCGCAAACCAGTACCTCGCAGTCGGCGCAGGTGCCGCAACCCGATGAGGGCGGAGTGAACTGGGCCGGGGTCGGATATGGCGCGGGTTCGCTCGCAACCAACATCCTCTATATTCCGGCGAAGCTGGTCTATGCGATCTTCGGTGGAATCGTCGGCGGCGGCGCATGGTGCCTGACCGGCGGTAACACCCAGACTGCAAATACCATCTGGCGCAGCGCGCTCGGCGGCGACTATGTCGTCACGCCTGACATGCTCGCGGGCAAGGAGCCGATTCATTTCAGCGGACCAACCGAAACCGCTCCGCTGCCACCTGACAGCAACGCGACTGTGCAGCCGATGACGCCGCCTTCGAGCTCGCCACCGGCCGCGAGCAATGTCGCACCCGCGCCCTCGGCGGGTGGCGGCCAGCCGATGGACCGGGGCGCCGGTTCGGTGTCGCACCCACCCTCGACGCTTCCAGATACGAGCATCGAGTAGCCGAGGCTGACGCGCGATGAAGAAGGCGAAATTTCTCTGGAAGTCGACCTGAACCACCTGCCGCAACGCAAGAAGTTTCTTGCGCAATGACTTGGGCCTCGACCTCGATGAACGCGACTACGCGAAAAATCCGCTGACCGAAGCCGACCTCAAGGCATTATTCGACGAGATCGGACTCGACCCGCGCGACCTGCTCAATCCGAAAAGTCCCGCCTACAAGAAGCTCGGCATCGGCGACAAAAAGCTCACCGCAGTCGAAGCCATCAAGTTGATGGCGAGCGACCCGAACCTTATCAAGCGCCCACTCGTGATCGCTGGAAAAACCGCGATTGCGGGATTCGATCGAGATCGTTTGCGCGCGACGTTGAAGTAGATCGGGGACCTTCCGCCGCACAATTGGCATCTCGTCAGCTGCGATGTTAGAACCTCGATCACCCGAGGTATCGTCACATGGCATTTTCCGACGAGTTGTTTTTCGCGCCCGCCACACAACTTCTCCAGATGCTTCGTTCGCGGCAGATTTCTTCCGCCGAAATGGTGTCGGCGTTTATCGCGCGTATCGAATCGCTCAATCATCATGTCAAATCCGTCGTCACGCTGGTCGAGTCGCGCGCCGCCGAGGAATCCGATGAGGCGGATCGCCGGCTGGCTGGCCGCGAAGACATCCGTCCGCTCGAAGGCCTCCCCATCACGATCAAGGATTCGATCGAGACCAAGGGCATCCGCTCGACCGACGGGATGAAGATTCTCGAGCATCATGTTCCAACCGAAGACGCGCCGACGGTGGCGCGCCTGCGCGCGGCCGGCGCCATCATCATCGCGAAAACCAACGTGCCCGAAATGGCGATGGACTATGACTGCGAAAATCCGCTCTTCGGCGCGACCAACAACCCGTGGCATCCGGGACGCGTGCCCGGAGGATCGAGCGGAGGCGAAGCGGCGTCGCTGGCATCGGGCATGTGCGCGCTCGCGCTCGGCTCGGACTACGGCGGGTCGATCCGGATTCCCGCACATTTTTGCGGAGTGGTGGGATTGAAGCCGAGTTGGGGCACGATTCCGGGCACCGGTCATCTGCCGCCGTCGCCGGCCGCGCCGCCGCCGATCGCGCATATGGCGACCATCGGTCCGATGGCCCGATACGTCGATGACCTGACGCTGGAATACAACCTCCTGCGCGGGCCGCATCCGAGCACCCCGTACACGGTGCCATCAACGGAAGCGCGCCCCGAGAAGGTGAAGCTCAAAAAGATCCCGTGCGCGTTTTTCACCGATGTCGAATCCGCCGTGCCGCTGGCCTCGGAAATCCGCGCCGCAGTCGAGCACGCCGCTCTCTCGCTTAGCAAAATCGGAGTGCCGGTCGAATCGAAGACGCCTCCGATCAAGGAAGCAGCGCGGATCTGGATGGACTATGCGATGGCGGACGGCGGCGAGCTGCTGCGCAATATGCTGGCGGGACGTGAGCATATGTCGCGGGAGCGCTTGCGGCGCACATTCATGACGCAACAGGCCTCGAAGTCGGCCGCCGACTTCTTCCGAACTTCGATCGAGCGCGACATCTTTCGTGTTCAGCTTCAGCAGTTCATGGAGAAGTATCCGATCATCATCGGCGCGCCGTTCTGCGTCACTGCTTTCGAGCACGGTCTCACCGACGTGAGCATCGACGGGCAGAGGTTCAACCTGTTCGCGGCGAACTGGCCTGCACTATGGGTCAACTGCGCGGGACTTCCCGCCGCGGTGGTGTCGGCGGGTAAGGACCGGGACGGACTCCCAATCGGCGTGCAAATCGTGGGGCGCGCATTCGAAGAGGAGACGGTGCTCGCAGTCGCCAAGGCGCTGGAACAGGAGCTGGGCGGCTTTCAGAAGCCTCCGCTTCCGAGTTAGATCGACGTAGAGCATCACGAGTGCGGCGCCCACAGCGTGGGGTCGCACTCAATCGGGCCGTTGGCCTGCAGCAACTTTCCACCCGGTACTCCAACGATTTCTAATCGCGTTGCCAGATCGTAAGATCATCTCAACCACGACGCACAGGATACAAACCATCATGGCAAACGAAACCAATAGCGACGCTACCGAACCGCGAATCGGCGATCCCTGCACGATGGTGATCTTCGGCGCGGGAGGCGATCTGACCAAGCGCAAGCTGATGCCCGCGCTCTACAACCTCAAGGCCAACAACCTGTTGCCCAATGAATTCGCGATAATCGGGTTCTCCAATAACGAATTCAACACCCAGCAATTCCGCGAATCACAAAGCAAGGATATCCACGAATTCGCCACCACCAAGGTCGATGACGAGACGTGGAACTGGTTCAACGAGAGAATCGAATACGTGCAGTGTGATTTCGGCGATCCGGCCGCGTACAAGCGTCTGGCCGAGATGATAGACAAGGTCGACAAGCAGCATTCGACCAAGGGCAATTGTCTTTTCTACCTGGCGGTAGCGCCGCGATTCTTCGCCGTTGCCGTCAAGCAGCTCGGCGATGCCGGCCTGACCACCGAGGAAAACGGCCGTTGGCGCCGCGTCATCATCGAGAAGCCGTTCGGACGCGATCTCGAATCGGCCCACGCGCTCAACACCGATATCAAGAAGACCCTCGAAGAGAATCAGATCTATCGCATCGATCATTACCTGGGTAAGGAAACCGTCCAGAACCTGATGGCGTTTCGGTTCAGCAACGGCATCTTCGAGCCGATCTGGAATTCTCGCTATATCGACTCCGTCCAGATAACCGCCTCCGAGACTGTCGGCGTCGAAGAGCGCGGCGGCTACTACGACCAATCCGGCGCGCTGCGTGACATGGTCCCCAATCACGTGATGCAGCTTATCTCGATGGTCGCGATGGAGCCGCCGTACTCCTTCGATGCGGATGCGGTGCGCGACGAGAAAGCCAAGGTCCTCCATGCTATTCCGCCGGTCAAAGCCGAGGAGGCTCTGCAGACCGCGGTTCGCGGTCAATACGGCCCCGGCACCGAAGATGGCAAGCCGGTGCCCGCCTATCGCACCGAGGACCAGGTGAAGCGCGACTCGAATACCGAGACCTACGCCGCGCTCAAGCTGAACATCGACAACTGGCGGTGGGCACATGTGCCCTTCTATGTGCGCACCGGCAAGCGCCTGAAGCGTCGCGTTACCGAGATCGCGATCCAGTTCAAGCGCGCACCCTTCACGCTGTTCCGCGACACCCCGGTCGAAGCGACCATGCCGAATCTCCTGGTGGTCCACATCCAGCCCGAGGAAGGCATCAAACTCGGCTTCAGCGCCAAGATTCCCGGCCCCGCGATGAAGCTCGGGCCGGTCGATATGAACTTCAAATATTCAGATTACTTCGGCGCCGCGCCCAGCACCGGATACGAGACGCTCATCCTCGATTGCATGATTGGCGACCCGACGCTGTTCCAGCGCGACGACATGGTCGAGGCAGGATGGCGCATCATCAATCCGCTGCTGGATTTGTGGCAAGCATTGCCCGCGCGCGAGTTCCCGAACTATCCGGCGGGATCATGGGGACCGAAGGAAGCGGATCATCTGCTCGAGAAGGACGGCCGCCAATGGCGTCTTAAGTACGAGAAGTAGCGCGATCGGTAGTTACTTTTCGGCGGTCCATTGACTATGAGGAGCGCGCGATTTCAATGGGGTGAGCCACCGTGGCCGCGGGAAGCGGAGTTCGCCGCCAACTCCAACCTGGTAAGTTCTCGCCATCCCGAGGTCGCGATTATCGGCGCCGGACTCACCGGAACCTCAACCGCACTGCATCTCGCGAAGCGCGGAATTCATGCAATCGTTTACGAGGCGGGTTTGGTCGCTGACGGCGCGAGCGGGCGGACCGGCGGACTCGTCCTCGAAGGCACCGCGGCGGGACCTCGCGAGGAGGTAGATACGAACGTCACCGGACTGGAACGCGTCGTGGCCGAGGAAGGCATCGACTGCGATCTCCTCCTGCCGGGATGCTGGGAAATCGAACATCACAAAGCCGCGCCTGAAAAAATGCTGCCGTGGACCGATGCGGGCCGCCCGGTCTGCATCGTGAAAAATGTCGCGGGCGGCGTCGTGGAGCCCGCCGCGTTGACGATGGGTCTCGCGCATGCGGCGATTCGCGCCGGCGCAACCATCCGCGAGCACGCGCGCGTTACTCGAATATCATTCGAACCTGAGTTGACGCTCGAGGTCGCGGGCGAGCGTATCAGCCCCGGTCACATCGTCATCGCCACCAATGCGTGGATTAACGCGACCCTTCCCGACAGTCCGCCGCTCAGCAGTTGTTTGACCTTCGCGTGCGCGACGGAACCGCTCGATGCTTCCACGATTGCCGCAGTCGGGCTCGACCGAGGCATTCCGTTTTACACCACTGACATGCCGTACTTATGGGGACGCACGATTTCAGATGGGCGGGTGATTTTCGGCGCGGGTCTGGTCTTCGGCACTCCATCCGATTTGGAGGATGCGGCCGTACACGAGGACGAATCGCGCGAAGTACTGGAACGCATGCAGCGTCGCGTGCGCGGCCTTCATCCGGCGCTGTCCGAGGTGCAATTCTCCGCCGCCTGGGGCGGGCCGATCGCATTCGCCGAAGATGCGATTCCGCTGCTGGGGGTGCATCCTCGACATCCTCGGGTGATGGTTTCCGGCGGGTATGCGGGACATGGTGTGGCACTGAGTGTCCGCGCCGGGCAGTTGCTGGCGCGCGCGATCGCGGAGAATCATCCGCTGCCGCAGTGGGGTTCGCTCAGCCGATGAAACGGCGCGGATTCCTCGGCCGGGCAATCCTCGCGCCGATGCTATTGGTCATTCCGCATTTCGCGCTCGCACAATCCGGAGGCCATGAAGGGTGGGTTGAAGAGCCCGCGGCTGTGGTCGAGGGCGAGCCGGGACGTTCGTACCTCGATCCCGCATCGGTGCATCGCGGCGACGACGGCCTGGTTTACTTCAACGAAAGTATCGGCATTACCAAGCCCGAAGACATCGGCCGCAAGGGTTTCATGCAAAATGCTTTCGACTGCGCAAATAACATCAAATATATGTGCGTCGGCTCCGGCGACTGGAAAAACGACCTGGAGAGCACCGTCAACACATCGAAGGATCCCGCCCTGCCGGTTTATCGAAAGTACCTCTGCGGCGACGCCGACCACCCAGAGTCAAAGCCCTCTCAGTGATTCCTGCTATCCCTTCTCGACCCACCACGGACGGCGGCCTGCGTGACGCTTGTGGAATTCCGCCGTCCATCCTGCTTTGTCGCGCTGCGGATGATGCGATAGCACCAGCGAGCCATCGGGTACCTCGCGCACGATGGTCGTGCCGGATGCGACATACACATCGTTGCCGAGCTTGACCGGCGCCACTAATTGCGTGTCACATCCGACCATACAATGATCGCCAATCTCGGTGACGAACTTATCGTAGCCGTCGTAGTTCACCGTGATGACGCCGCATCCGATGTTGGTGCCCGCGCCTATTACCGCATCGCCGAGGTAGCTGAGATGACTCGCCTTGCTGCCGAGGCCGAGACGAGCCTTCTTGGTCTCGACGAAGTTGCCGATGCGATTATGCCCTGCCAGCTCGGTCCCGGCGCGTAGATGCGCGAACGGCCCGATTTCGGAATCGTCGCCGATGTGGCATTCCTCGGCGCGCACCCCCAGCTTCAGATGGCATCGATCGCCGATGGTGACATTCGAGAGCCATGCGGTGCCCTCGATACGCACGCCGCACCCGATTTTGCTCGCGCCGAGAATCTGCACATTGGGCCCGATGACCGTGTCGGCGCCGATTTCCACGTTATCGGCGATGTAGGCAGTCGCGGGATCGATCAAAGTGACTCCGGCGGTCATCAACTTGCGGTTCGTCGCGTTGCGGATTTCGGCTTCCATCGTTGCAAGCTCCTCGCGTGAATTGACTCCGGCAAACTCGGTCGCGTCGTCGGCGCACCATCCGAGGATGCGCATCCGGCGGGCGCGCGCGATTGCGATGATATCGGTCAGGTAGTACTCGCCCTGCGCATTGTTGGGCGCGAGCTGTTCGAGGGCCTCGCGCAGAAAGGCCGCCTCGACGAGGTAAACGCCGGTGTTGATTTCGGTGATGGCGCGCTGCTCGAGCGTCGCGTCGCGCGCCTCGACGATCGCCGTGACGTCGCCGGAAGAATCGCGAATCACGCGGCCATACGCCGCAGGATCCTCAAGCGTCACGGCGATGAACGAAACCTTCACAGCGGAAGCGCGATGCGCCGCGCGAAACGCCGTCAGCGTCGCGGGCGAGAGCATCGGTAGATCGCCATAGGTAATGAGTATGTCGCCCGCGAAATCCGGTGGGATGGCCGTCATGCCACATCGTGCCGCCTGGCCGGTTCCGCGCTGCTCGGTTTGGAGCGCAAACTCCAAATTCGTGCTGTCGGGAAAGCCTGCGCGCGCGATGCCCTCGACCTCGCGCGCCTGATGGCCTACGACGACACATAGCGGTGTCGGTGCGAGTGCCTGAACGGCTCGCATGGCGCGGAGCAGCATCGGCTCGCCGCCGAGTTCATGCAGCACCTTGGCGCGCTCCGAACGCATTCGGGTGCCGAGTCCGGCGGCGAGAATTATCGCGGCGAGGTCAGGCAACCTAACCCCTGGCCTCTTCCCCTAAAGTGGAAGGGGAACAGAAAGAGGAAGAAGTAGGTGTTATCGAGACATCACGAAACATTTTGCCTGACTCTTTTTTCTGACTTCCCCTTCCACTTCTTCAGGGGAAGGGTCGGGGGTTAGGTCTCCTTCAGTCGTACTCCGAGTAATTCGAGACCTTCCAAACCTCGCCGTCCTTCTTTGCGGTTATCATCCAGAACTTCTTGAAGGTACCGCCCTCGGGCACATCGATGCGCGCCTTGAACAGGAACGTCATCTTGTCGCCCTCGCCGCGGGTTTTCTCCAGCGAGTAATGTACGACGGGCTTGCGCGTCGATTGATCAATCGATTGACCCTCGGTCAGCTTCATCTCTTCATGAATCTTGTCGAGTGCGAGCCCGGTGCACAGCGCCTGCATCTGCTGGTTGTCGATGAGGATGTAGCGCGCCTCGATAAAGCGATCTACCACGCCGCGCGCGCTGTTGGAGCGCGTGCATCCGGCGAGTAGTACAAGGAGTAGGACGGGAACGAGGATTCGGTAGACCTCTCCCCTAGCCCCTCTCCCTTCAGGAGAGGGGAACCAGACAAGGTGAGTCACGGCTTTTTGAATAATGCCTCCAGCTTGGCCTGCGCCGCTGACTTCGAGGGCGTGCCAACCCCCGCGCCTTTTCCGCTGCCCGGCGCGAAATACTCGCAGAAGTTGAAACGTTCTTTATCGACGACGCGCTCGGCCTGCGGTTCGCGGCATGAGTTGTTGTACGCGGGGTCGTAAAAGGTGCAGTTGCGGCATACATGGAGCGCGCGCCCGCATCCCGCGCATTCGTCGCGAAATCCCACCCGCTCGACGACCTCCGTCGCCTTCCCGCAATGCCAACATTTCATCGCGTTAATCAGGATAGCGACGACGCTCCATCTGTGCGAGGCGCTTTTGAAGCTGTAACATAGCCCGCGATGCTCAACGACATCGAAGCGTTTGCGACGTCGCTGGCGAAGGCGGCGCGCGCCTCGCGGCATACGGTCAGCAACTATCGCCGTGACCTGATGTCGTTGCGCGCGTTTCTGCTGGAGCGTGGCAGCCTTGTCGATGCGCATGGCGAGGTCGCCGTCGAGGCGATCACTGCCGACCACGTCCGTCAGTATCTTGCCGAGCTGATGCGCAACGCCGCGGCGCGCGCGACTGTGCAGCGCCGGCTCAGCGCCATCAAGGCATTCTTTCGTTATCGCGAATCGAGCCTCGGCGCGACGAGTCCGGTGCGCACGCTGCGATCGCCCAAGTCGCAGCGTCATCTGCCATCGATATTGCAGGAGAGCGAGGCAAAGCGGCTCATCGAGTATGATCCCGAGGTCGCTGAAACTCCCGCGATGGCACGCGATCGCGCGATCCTCGAAGTGCTGTATTCCTCGGGGCTGCGGGTGAGCGAATTGGTCGGCCTCGATTGGCGCGACATCGATGATGAAATCGGCATGCTGACTGTGCGCGCCGGCAAGGGCGCGAAAGATCGCGTCGTGCCGATAGGCGAACCCGCCCTCGATGCGCTGAAAGCATGGCGCATCGTAATGCCAATTCCCGCGGACCCGAATGCCCCCGTCATCACCAATCTGCGCGGCTCGCGGCTGACCACCCGCAGTGTTGAGAACATCGTCGCGCGACGCATCCAGGATGCCGGCCTTACCTCTACAGTCACGCCCCATGGCCTGCGCCATTCGTTCGCGACGCATATGCTGAACGCCGGCGCCGACTTGCGCTCGATCCAGGAGATGCTCGGGCATGCGAGTCTCGCGACAACCCAGCGCTATACTCATGTCAGCGTGAATCATCTCAAAGAAGTGTATCGGCGAGCGCATCCCCGCGCCTAAAAACGCGTATAGTGATCCGACGATGGAGTTTCATGGGACAACAATAATCTCGGTTCGCCATGCCAATCATGTGGTCGTCGCCGGCGATGGCCAGGTCACGATGGGCAATGCCACCATCATGAAGATGACCGCCAAGAAGGTTCGCCGATTGCACAACAACCAGGTGCTCGCGGGCTTCGCAGGCGCGGTTGCCGATGCGGTCGCGCTGTTCGACAAGTTCGAAGGTAAGCTCCAGGAGTACAATGGGGTCCTGCGTCGAGCCGCGGTGGAACTGGCGAAGGATTGGCGAACCGACCGCGTGTTGCGCCGCCTCGAAGCGTTGCTGGTGGTGGCAGATCGCGAAACCTCGCTTCTCATTTCCGGCACCGGGGAGCTCATCGAACCCGACGACGGCATCCTCGCGATCGGGTCCGGCGGCAACTATGCGCTGGCGGCTGCGCGCGCGTTGGTTCGACATGCGCCCGCGATGAGCGCGCGCGAGATTGCCGAAGGCGCGATGAAAGTAGCCTCGGAAATTTGCGTCTACACCAACGACCAGTTCGTGATCGAAGAGTTGTGATCGAAGAGCTGTGATTCCCGCACGTTGGCGGTTCATGCTTAAGATATAGCGATGCCGGAATTATTGGCCCCACCTGCGGTGATGACGCCGCGCGAAATCGTCTCGGAGCTCGATCGCTACATCGTCGGGCAACATGATGCAAAGCGCGCGGTTGCGATCGCATTGCGCAATCGATGGCGCCGGCAGAAAGTCGCGCCCGAGCTGCGCGACGAAATCGCTCCCAAGAACATCCTGATGATCGGTCCGACGGGCGTGGGTAAAACGGAGATCGCGCGACGTCTCGCGCGCCTCGCGCAGGCGCCCTTCATCAAGGTCGAGGCTTCCCGCTATACCGAGGTCGGCTATGTCGGCCGGGACGTCGAATCGATGATCCGCGACCTCACTGAGCTCGCCGTGAAGATGGTGCGCGAGGAAGCGCAGCGCGGCGTCGAGGTTCACGCGCGAGAGAACGCCGAAGAACGCCTGTTAGACATTCTTTTTCCGTCGCCCACCAAAGCTCGCCGTCCGATGGGAATCACACCCGAGGGCAGTATCGAGGTCGAGGATTCCTCGCGCACCGACACGCGCGAGAAGCTGCGCAAGCTGCTGCGCAACGGCAATCTGAACGACCGCGAAGTCGAGATCGAGGTCAGCGCGCAATCGACGCCGATGGTCGAGGTCTTCACTCCGCAGGGCATGGAGGAGATGGGGTTCAACATCAAGGACCTCATGAGTCAGATCATGCCCAAGAAGACCCGCAACCGTAAGGTGAAAATTCCGGAGGCGATCGAGATCCTCTCGCAGGAAGAAGCGGCCAAGCTGGTCGATATGGAAAACGTCGCGCGCGAGGCGGTCCTGCGCACCGAGCAGTCCGGCATCATCTTTATAGATGAGATCGACAAGATCGCAGGCCGCCAGGGCGCCGGTGGTCCCGATGTCTCGCGCGAAGGCGTGCAGCGCGACATGCTGCCGATCGTCGAGGGCTCCAGCGTCAACACCAAGTATGGCGTGGTGCGCACCGACCACATTCTCTTCGTCGCCTCGGGCGCGTTTCACACCAGCAAGCCATCCGACCTGATTCCCGAGTTCCAGGGGCGTTTTCCGATTCGCGTCGAGCTGAGTGCCTTGACTCGCGAGGACTTTATCCGGATTCTAACGGAGCCCGAAAACGCGCTGACCAAGCAATATGTGGCGTTGATGGAGACCGAGAACCTCAATCTGAATTTCACTGATGATGCGGTTGCCGCGCTGGCGGAAATCGCGGCGCAGGTGAACGCTCGCTCTGAGAACATCGGCGCGCGCCGGCTGCATACGGTCCTCGAGCGTCTCCTGGAAGAGATTTCCTTCAGCGCGCCGGAACTAACAGAACGCGACATCCGGATTGACGGCGAATACGTGCACCGCCGTCTGGATCCGATCCTCAAAAATGAGGACCTGTCGCGCTACATCCTGTAACAATCGTGAGATATAGGAAGTTGGAAGCGTCGCAGGTCGAAACCGCGACGCCGCAGCGCATTTCATGGGGAGCGCGCTAAAGGGCATTGGAGATGGGCAAGCTTGATAATCGAGTGGCGGTCATAACCGGTGGTTCGGGCGGGATCGGGCGCGCCGCCGGGAAAAGATTCGTCGATGAAGGAGCGAAAGTGCTCCTGGTTGACCTCGAGGAACGCGCGCTGCGCGAGGCAGTTGGCGCGATCGGCGGAGATCACGCCAGCTTCGTGTGCGCCGATGTGACCAGCGACGACGACACGCAGCGATATGTGAAGACTGCCGTGGAGCGTTGCGGCCGCATCGATGCGTATCTCGCTAACGCCGGCATCGAAGGTAACATCAAGCCCATTACCGACTACCCGATCGAGGTTTTCGACCGCGTCATCGCCGTCAACGTACGAGGCGTATGGCTCGGTCTGAAGCACGTGATCCCCGTGATGGCGAAAGGCGGCGGCGGTAGCATCGTCATCACGTCATCGACGGCCGGCATCAACGGCTATGCGGGTGCATCGGCATACGTCACGAGCAAGCACGCCGTGATTGGAATGATGCGAACCGCGGCGCTCGAATGTGCGCCGCTCAAGATCCGCGTCAATACCGTCAATCCCGCGCCGATTGAAACCCGCATGATGCGCTCGCTCGAAGAACAGTTTGCGCCGGGTCACGCGGGGCAGGCCAAGGAGCAGTTGCAGAGCGCGATCCCGCTGGGACGCTATGGGCATCCTGAGGAAGTCGCCGATGTGATGTTGTTCCTCGCATCGGATCAGAGCAGCTACTGCACCGGTGGCGTTTATATGGTGGACGGCGGCACCTCAGCCACCTGACGCACGATGGAAGAAGGACGAATTCGTAACGTGCAAGAGTTACAGGATAGAGCGCAGATTCTGGCTGAGGCGCTTCCTTATATACGGCGCTTTCGCGGTAAGACTTTCGTCATCAAATACGGCGGCCATGCGATGGGATCGGCCGACCTCGCCGAAGCGTTCGCGCAGGATATCGTGCTGCTCGACCTGGTGGGCATCAATCCGGTGGTCGTGCATGGTGGCGGACCTCAGATCACCGAGCTCATCGAGAGGCTCGGTCTCAAGTCGACTTTTGTGCGCGGGATGCGCGTGACTGACGCACCGACGATGGAAGCGGCCGAGATGGCGCTGCAACGCATCAATAAGGACCTCGTGCAATCGATCTCGCGCCAAGGCGGCCGTGCAGTGGGACTGTCGGGCAAAGACGCCGACATGATCGTCGCGCGCAAGATGCAGATGGTCGTCAGCGATGCGGCGGGGAAAAAAAGTAAAGTCGATGTTGGGCTGGTTGGCGATGTGGTCGAAGTGAATGTTGACATCTTGCGGACGCTCGATGGTGCGGGATTTATCCCGGTGATCGCTCCCACGGGATTCGATCGCGAGGGGCAGACCTACAACATCAATGCTGATGTAGCGGCGGGAAAAATCGCCGGTGCCCTCAAAGCAGAGAAACTAATCCTTCTCAGCGATGTCGAGGGCGTGAAGGACAATGAAGGTCAGATCATCCCAACACTCGATCCTACGCAGGCGAAGAAGCTGATCACGCGAGGAATCATCCACGAGGGCATGATTCCCAAGGTGGAATGCTGCATCGATGCACTGCGCGAAGGTGTGGCAAAAACGCACATCCTCGATGGGCGCGTTCGCCACGCAGTCTTGCTCGAGACCTTCACAGACAGTGGCGTCGGCACCGAGGTGACGCCGCCGAGTGCAAAGATCGCTGAACTCAACGGCCGCGCGCGAGGTGTGCGCCGATAGATTGCCGCGACGGATAGCTTGCCTGATTTTTTGAAGGAGTAGACGGGTCTCATCCGAACAAAAGAATGAACAGCGCCGAAATTGTCGAACTTACCCACGCCCATATGGTCGATATCTACGGATGCCTGCCGCTCGCGTTCACCCGCGGCGAAGGCTCCTATCTATACGACGCAGAGGGGAACCGTTACCTGGATTTTTTCTGCGGGCTCGCGGTCACCAGCCTCGGCCATAAGCATGCGGGAGTGGTGCGCGCCATCCAGGAGCAGGCCGAAAAGCTGACGCATGTCTCCAACGTATTTCATACCGAGCCGGGCGCGCGTCTGGTCGAGCGGCTTTCGAAGCGCTTCGGCGATGGCAAGGTGTTCCTCGGCAACTCGGGGGCGGAGGCGAATGAGGCTGCAATCAAGCTCGCGCGCAAGTGGGGTCACAAGGACGGCAAGGGCCGCTTCGAGATCCTCGCGACCCTCGGCTCCTTCCACGGCCGTACGATGGCAACACTGAGCGCTACCGGTCAGGAAAAATATCACCAGGGATTTTTGCCGCTGGTTCCCGGCTTCAAGCTGGTCAATTTCGACGACATCTCTGCGCTGGAGAAGGCCATCACCGATCAGACCGTCGCGATTATGCTCGAACCTATCCAGGGCGAGGGCGGCGTAGTAGTTCCGCATCCTGATTTTCTGAAGAAGCTGCGCGAGTTATGCGATCGGGCGAAGCTGCTGCTCATTCTCGACGAGGTGCAGACCGGGACGGGCCGTACCGGCAAGTTCTTCTGCTATGAGCACTTCGGCATCAAGCCCGATATCGTCACCCTCGCGAAAGCGCTCGGCGGTGGTTTACCGATTGGCGCAATGATCGCCAAGCCGGAGATCGCCAGCGCGCTGACGCCGGGAAGTCATGGCACCACCTTCGGCGGCAACCCGGTGGCGTGCGCAGCGTCGCTGGCCGTGAACGATGCGCTCGACAAAGAAGGCGCGATGGCGAACGCGACTGAAGTCGGCGCCTACATGCTGAAGCGGTTGAAGGAAATTTCCTCGAAGCTCGATCGCGTTGCGGAAGTGCGCGGCCTCGGCATGATCATGGGCGTGGTCCTCAAGCATGACCCTAAGCCCGTCGTGGACGCATGTCTGAAGGAGCGGCTGCTGGTGAATGCAACTGGCGGCACAGTGCTGCGATTGCTGCCGCCGCTCAACCTCTCGCGCGCCGATGCTGACATCGGCCTCGCGATCATCGAACGCGCATTGAAAGAGGCGCCGATGCCTAGGATTGCGGGCAAATAACGGTATCGCCATGAAACGAGACTTTCTCGACCTAGCTTCGCTTAGCGGCGTCGAATTTCACGGACTGCTCGCCCTAGCAGGACGGCTGAAGGCAGAATTGAAGATCGGCCTCGAGCATCCGCATCTGCGCGGTAAAACCCTGGCGATGGTTTTCCAGAAGCCCTCGTTGCGTACGCGCATCACCTTCGAAACCGGGATGGCGCAACTCGGCGGCCATGCGATTTATCTCGCGCCCGGCGACATCGGAATCGGCGAGCGCGAATCGGTAAAGGATGTCGCCCGCAACCTATCGCGTACCGTCGATCTCATAATGATTCGCACCTTCGCGCATCAAACGGCGGTTGAGATGGCGCACGAATCAACGGTTCCTGTCATCAATGGTCTCAGCGATTTGCTGCATCCGTGTCAGCTCCTTGCCGATTTGCAGACGATGCAAGAACGCTACGGCTCCGACATGCGCAAACTGCGAGTGGCATTCCTCGGCGACGGTTTCAACATGGCGCAGAGCTGGATCGAGGCGGCGGCGCTGGGCGGGTTCGAGTTGCGCATCGCGTGCCCATCCGGCTACGAGCCGCAAAAGGCTTTCGTCGAGCGGATGCGCCGGGAGGAATTGGGCATCATCACCGATGATCCCGCCCAGGCTATCAAGGACGCCGATGTAGTTTACACCGACACCTGGACCTCGATGGGCCAGGAGAAGGAAGCGGCCAAGCGGCGTCGTGACTTCAAGGAATTCCAGGTGAACAAGGCTTTGCTCAAGCGCGCCTCGCGCGACGCGCTCGTGATGCACTGCCTGCCGGCGCATCGCGGCGAGGAAATCACCGACGACGTCATCGATGGGCCACAATCGGTGGTGCTCGACCAGGCCGAGAACCGGCTTCATGCGCAGAAGGCCGTGATGGTGTGGCTGCTGCGGCCGGAAATCATGCAACTCGTAACCCCAACTTCAGGAAGCTGAGATGGCATCGCAATCGATCAAGAAATTAGTGCTCTCGTACTCCGGCGGCCTGGATACCTCGGTCATCCTGCGCTGGATAAAGGACGAGTTTGGCTGCGAGGTCATCGCCTACTGCGCCGACCTGGGGCAGGCCGAGGAGACCGAGGGCCTCGAAGAGAAAGCGCTGAAGTCCGGCGCCAGCAAGCTTTATCTGGTGGACCAACGCGAAGAGTTCGCGCGCGATTTCGTTTTCCCGATGATGCGCGCCAATGCCATTTACGAAGGTTACTACCTGCTCGGCACTTCGATCGCGCGCCCCGTCATCGCAAAGAAACAGGTTGAGATCGCGCACGCGGAGGGCGCCGACGCGGTTGGTCATGGCGCAACCGGCAAGGGCAACGACCAGGTTCGCTATGAGCTGACCTTCGCGCGTCTCGCGCCCGAACTGAAGATCATAGCGCCGTGGCGGATGGCATCGTGGCCGTTCAAAGGCCGCGCTGACATGCTCGCATACGTCAGTGAGAAGAAAATTCCGGTGTTCGCCACCGCTGAGAAACCCTACTCGATGGATCGCAACCTGGTGCACGTCAGCTACGAGGGCGGCATCCTCGAGGATCCGTGGCGCGAGCCCTACAACGATATGTTTCGACTGACGGTCTCGCCTGAGTTGGCGCCGAACGAGCCCGAGTACGTCGAGATCGAATATACGAAGGGAAATCCGGTCGCGATAAATGGCGAGCGCCTTGGACCCGTGGCAATCATCGAGCGTGCGAACGAGATAGCGGGACGCCACGGCATTGGGCGCGTCGACCTGGTGGAGAACCGCTACGTCGGAATCAAATCACGCGGCGTGTATGAGACTCCCGGCGTGACGATCCTGCTGCACGGGCATCGCGCGGTGGAGCAGCTCACCCTTGATCGCGAGGTGTTGCATCTTCGCGACTCTCTGATCCCGCGCTACGCCGAGATGGTGTACAATGGCTATTGGTTCGCGCCCGAGCGCGAGTCCTTGCAAGCGCTCATCGATGATGCACAACGCAATGTCGAAGGCGTCGCGCGCATCAAAATGTTCAAAGGCAACGCGACCATCGCGGGACGGAAATCGCCGAAATCGCTGTACGATGCGAAGATCGCCAGCTTCGAGGAGGCCGGCGGCTATCAACAGGCCGATGCGGAAGGTTTCATCAGGCTATCGGGAATGCGGCTGCGGGCTTTGGCAAAGGTCGAGCGCGAGAGTAAGTAGATCTCACGCAGGCAAAATCTTGGGCAAAGTTCTTCAATTCAAACCAAAGCGCAACGGGCTGCGGCTGGAACCTAAAGTGACGATGGGCGCGTGCCCGAACTGCCACCATAAGCTAAACGTCCACATCCAGCATCCCAATGGCGGCGTGAGCTGTGCGGCGCGCGGATGCGATTGCGAAACCCGCCCCACCGGCGAATGGCCCAAGGTCTAAAGTCTGCGCCTTGCTCGGACGGGCATTCCTTCGGACGGAGCCAGCGCGATGCTCGAGCGGATCGGCTTCGCCACGTAGCCTGCCGCTGGCGCAAGGTCAACGTTCCGCAGCAACTCCGATAGCACCACCCTCATCTGGTAAGTCGCAAATGCGGCGCCGATGCATCGGCGCGTCCCTCCACCAAATGGAAAAAATGCATAGGGGTTCGGTCGTGCATCGAGGAAGCGCGACGGATTGAACTTCTCGGGATCGGGCCACAGCTCCGCGCGTCGGTGAGTCAGGTAGATGCATGGAGCTAGGACAACCCCTTTCGGAATTTCGCGGCCGGCGATCTTCATAGAAGATTGCAACTCGCGACCTACGTTCGGCACCACCGTGTCGAGGCGCGTCGCCTCGCTGATCACAGCATCTAGATATTTGAGGGAGTTTGGATCCGCATCCGCCGATGCCTTCACGGACTCGGACTTGGCAGCTTCCATCACTTCCGGATTCGTTACCAATCGATTGATGGCCCATGCGAGCGACGCTGCAGTCGTCTCATGGCCGGCAAGGATCAGCGTCATCATCTCATCGCGCAGTACGGAATCACTCATCGGAGCGCCACTCTCGTCGCCGGCCCGCAGTAATATCGAGAGGATGTCCTCGCAACCGCTTCGATTCTCCTGGCGACGATGCGCGAATTCCGCGAACAGCAGGGCCTCGACCTCGCGATTGATCCGCACGATACGGCCCCATGGGCTCCACGGCCCGAGGTCGATTTGCATCGCGGGGAGTTGCAGCAGCGCGCCGAAGCGGCCAGTCGATACATCGAAGAATCTTCGGATCGCATCTTTCAGTCGTAAAGCGTTGGCGGAATCCTCGAGGCCGAACACCGCGCGCATAATGATGTCGAAGGTTATCGCCCGCATCCGCGGATGAATCGCGAAAGTCTCGCCAATGGGAAATCGAGCGATCGCGTCGCGAGCGATTTCTCGCATCATGGCGCCGTAAGCTTTCATCCGCTCGCCCTGGAACGCGGGCAGGATGAGGCGTCGATCGTGCAGATGCGCGGCGCCGTCGAGAAACAGCACTGACTTTTCACCCATGAAAGCGCCAAGCGGCCGGTTGGCTTTGCCGGCATGAAGCTGTTCCGGATCGCCAAGGAAAACCTCGCGCACTGCGGCCGGGTCGCTGGTGAATACGAACGGCGCGACTCCAAGTACCCGCACGGTGAACCAATCACCGAAACGTCGCGCGCAATCGTCCATGAAGCGAAACGGATTGCGTACGAAGTTGAACGTCTCGACGATGCCGGGACTGGGCGGCAGACGCATCGCATCGGACCTATTCCATTGCACGGCTGAGGCTTACGCCACCGCGACTGCGATGACAAATGCTACTTGCTCAGGCCCAGCCAATGCTCGAGGCGGGAGTTCATATCCTTGTAGTAGCTCAACCATGCGGTCGATCGATCTTGATGCGCCGGTGGCGACGATGCGGGGCCTCCATGGTTCCCGACCTTGCGCTGACGCTTGTGCCGAGCCGGGGCCGGCACCGACGCAACGCCGCCTTCATCTGTCGTCTCGTCGCCGTTATCTGCGAGTTCGTCGGTGTCACCGCGCGCCAGCCATGCCGAGCGTTCCGAGGCGCCCTCGCGCGTGAGCTCAGTCAGCATCTCGCCTTCAATCTTCAGCGAGGTCCCATTCTCCCAATGCCAAACCGCGGTCGTGCTTTCCGGATCATCGCAATAGGTGCAACTGTCAGGCTTGCCGTAGCGCGCGACCGTCGCATCGAACCAATGTTGCGCGTTGTGTGAATCGAGCAGGATCTGCCCGCCGACCACGTGCCCTTGATAGATTTGGAAAGCGCCCGGCGACTTGACGCTCGCGCCATGAAGCGTCGGCACCTGGTAAACCTGGAAATGGCGATCGCTGTCCGGATTTCGCGAGGCGTCGGGGTATCGCGTCTTTAATTCTTGCAGCGAAGCACCTAGCGGCACATCAGCGAATTCGCTTGGTGCCGGAGAGTCGGCGGCAAGCGCGGTTGCCGCGAGCATCAGCACCAACGCGAGTGTCAAAACGATGCGCATCCTGCTCAGTTTAACAACGCCTGCGCAGATCAGAAATGCATGTGGAAAGGCCCGCGCCAACCCTCTTGCAGAGAATGCTTGTGCGCAGGACGATTAACGCAGCGTCGCTTCCGACGCCCTTCTCGAATGAAACATACTCGGTGCGAGATAGTCAGCTCACCACGCTCCTCCGAGCGCATCCGCGCCGCTGCCAGTTTCCTCGAAGCGCTGCCGGTGGGCGCCGAGGCGTTGGTGATCGCCGCAAGTCGTGAAGCCGGGGACGATCTCGTGCGGCGCTTTTCACTCCGCCGTGGCTCCACTTTCGGCATCCATCGGTTAACGCTCAATCGCCTGGCCGGATTGTTGGGCAGCGATCATCTCCATCAGCACAGCCTGGCGCCTGCCGCAGGTCTCGCAATCGAGGCGATCACTGCCCGGGTGGTACATCGGCTCAAGGGCACTGGCGCGCTCGCCTACTTCGAGCCGGTCATAGACAGGCCGGGCTTTCCGCGCGCGCTCGCACGCACGATCTCGGAACTTCGGCTGAATCAGGTTTCATCCAACGCGCTGAAGGGCAACGGCGGCGCGGCCGATGCGCTCGCGAACGCGCTCGGCGAATTTGATGCGGAGTTGAAGGCCGCGAAGCTCGCCGATCGCGCCGCCATCCTCGTCGCGGCGGCCGACGCTCTTGCGGCGAAAAATGCTCCTCGGTTCTCCGCAATCCCGTGCGTGATGCTCGATGTTGCCATCGAGACCGCGCTCGAATCCGTCTTGGTCGCGGCGCTCGCCTCGCGCGCACCGGCGTTCCTCGCAACGATCCCTGGCGGTGACGAATTAACCGGTGCGTTTCTCCCGAACGCGCTCCAGACGGAAATCATCGAGCTCCGAGGCGAAGAATCATCGCCACCGAATTCATTAAAGCGGCTGCAGGATCATCTTTTCTCCAATCCGCCATCGTCTAACCTGGATCTAGACGGCACCGTCACTGTGGTATCGGCGCCGGGTGAGATGCACGAAGCGGTCGAGATCGCGCGGCGCATCCAGGACGAGGCCCGCCACGGTGTCGCCTTCGATCGAATCGCGGTGCTATGCCACGTCGGCGAACGTTACGGTCCGTATTTGGAGGAGGCGCTGAATCGCGCGGGGATTCCCGCCTACTTCGCGACCGGAACGCGGCGACCCGAACCCGGCGGCCGCGCACTGCTGGCGCTGCTCTCGTGCGCGAGCGAGAATCTCTCCGCGAAATGTTTCGCCGAGTACTTGTCGCTCGCGCAAGTTCCCGATCTTGACTCAAAGATTGCGAGCGCGGACTCGTTCACGCTGCCGGATGCGGAAGTTTTCTCCGCCCCGCTCGCCACCGACCTCACTTTGCCGCCGGCGATTCCGGAAACCGAGCCGCCCGAAGTCAGCCCGGTTCCAGTCGTCGAGGGTACGCTCAAGGCGCCGTGGCGATGGGAAAAATTGCTGGTCGAATCCGCCGTCATCGGCGGGCGCGATCGATGGCAGCGGCGGCTGGCGGGCGTCGAAACCGAGTTGCGCCGCAAGCGCAGCGAACTTCCTCCCGAAGAGGGTGGATGGATCGATCGCCAACTGGTCGACCTCGATCATCTAGGGACCGTTGCGCTTCCGATCATCGACAAACTCGCCGCTCATCCGAAGACCGCGATCTGGCGCGAATGGCTGACGTACCTACGCGAGCTGACGATGCTCGCGGTACGCGATTCGGGCCCCGTTCTGACCGCGCTCGCGGAACTGGAACCGATGGCGCCGGTGGGTCCGCTCGGCCTCGATGAGGTCCGCACCGTTTTGTCTGAGAGGCTCGGCCGCCTCGAAGCTCGCCCCTCAAAGCGGCGCTATGGGCACGTGTTTGTCGCGCCGCCTGCCTATGCGCGCGGGATGGAGTTCGATCTCGTAATCATTCCTGGCCTCGCTGAGCGGATGTTTCCGAAAAAGCTCACCGAGGATCCGATCCTCTCCGATGCCATCCGCCGCCGCGTCAGCGCCGATTTGAACACGCAATCGACGCGCTCCGATGCGGAACGTCTGGCGCTGCGACTCGCCGCCGGTGCTGCTACACGAGCGGCGATGTTCTCCTATCCTCGTGTGGACCTCGACCAGGGACGCCCTCGCGTTCCGTCATTTTACACGCTCGAGTTGATGCGCGCGGCGGAGGGGCGTCTGCCCGGGTTCGCCGAGCTGGCCCGTCGGGCCGCATGCGAACAGGCGACGCGGCTGGGATGGCCCGCGCCGGAAAATGAGAACGTCGCCATCGACACCGCGGAATTCGACCTTGCGGTGCTGAACAAACTTGTCGGCAAGGACCCCGACGAGACCATCGGCGCCGCGCACTATCTGTTAAATGAGGCGTCGAATCCGCATCTGCCGCGCGCATTACGCGCTCGCGCGCGTCGATGGCGTCCGAAGTGGACCAGCGCCGACGGCCTGGTCGATCCGGGTCCGGGCGCGATGCAGGCACTGGCGCGTCATCAAATTTCCACGGCGGCGAATGGGCGCGCATACTCGCCGACGGCGCTCGAGAATTTTTCGAAGTGCCCGTACAAGTTCGTATTACAGGCGATCTTCCGCCTCGAACCGCGTGAGGAAGCCGAGGCTCTCGAAGCGATCGATCCGCTGACCCGCGGCAGCCTGACCCACGAGATCCAGTTCGAAATTCTTACCAAGCTGCGCGACCTGCGTTTGCTGCCGATCACGCCAGCCAATCTCGAATCCGCACAGGTTGAGCTTGAGCATCTGGTCGATGATGTCGCCGAACGATGGCGTGACGATCTCGCGCCGGCGATCGAGCGTGTATGGAAGGACGGGATCGATGCGATCCGTGCCGATCTCCGCGAATGGTTGCGGCGCGCATCGCAGGATCCGCAGAGGTTTTGTCCCGAGCGTTTCGAACTCGCGTTCGGGCTCAAAGGGCGAGACCACGCCGACCCGATGAGCTCGCAAGATCCCATCGCGATCGCCGGCGGCCTAAAGCTGCGTGGCTCGATCGATTTAATCGAGCGCTCGGCCGACGGCGTACTGCGCGTGACCGATCACAAGACCGGCAAAGTGCGCGCGCAGAAAAATTTCGTCATCGCCGGAGGCAAAACTCTTCAGCCGGTTTTATATGCGCTCGCGGCCGAGCGTTTGCTCGCTGAGCCCGTGCGGTCGGGGCGCCTTTACTACTGCACCGCGACCGGCAACTACGAAGAGCGCATCGTCGAGATCGACGAGATCGCGCGCGCCGCCGCGTTGGATTTCGTCGGCACTCTCGACGGCGCGCTCAAGGCGGGATTTCTACCTGCGGTTCCCGAACCGCGCGAATGTAACTGGTGCAACTTCCGACGCGTATGCGGTCCTTACGAAGAGCAACGGATGCGCATCAAGTCCGGCGGCATCGCGCCCAAGCCGGGAGCATCTATAAGTAAAGAGGCTCAGCGGGTGACGCCCTTGTGGAATCTGAGAGGTAAGCAATGACGCCGGCCGACCAGCGGGTGCGCGAGAGCATCAGGCGCGACCTCGATACCACGCTGATCATCGAGGCGGCGGCCGGCACCGGGAAAACCACCGAGCTGGTCAATCGCATCATCGCGGTGATCGCATCGGGACGCGCACGGCTGAAAGCGATCGTCGCGGTAACATTTACCGAGAAAGCCGCCGGAGAGTTGAAGCTTCGATTGCGCGAGGAGATCGAGCGCGCCCGCCACGATGAGAAATCCTTCAACGATACCGAGCGCAACAATCTGCTTGGCGCGCTGCCCGAACTTGAAGAGGCGCGCATCGGCACCATCCATTCATTTTGCGCGGATCTACTGCGCGAGCGCCCGGTCGAGGCGCGCGTCGATCCCGCCTTCGAGGTCGCGCCCGAAGATGTCGCCACCGCGGCCTTCGAAAGCGCATTCGAGCGATGGTTCGAGGAGACGCTGAAAAATCCGGGGCCGGGGATGCGCCGCCTGCTGCGGCGGCGCGATGCCATCCAGGGCGAAGGTCCGCGCCCGATCGCGCGCGGCGCCGCAAATTCGCTGCGCGAGTGGCGTGACTTCGATGCGTCGTGGGAGCGGGTCGCATTCGATCGCGATCGTGAGATCGATGGGCTCGTCGACGACATCGAAAAACTTGCGCGCATCGCCGAGGATGGGCGCCCCGAGGACTGGCTGCGCCGCTCCCTCGACGAGATCTGCAGGCCGGTGGCGGAAGCGACGCGCCTCGAAGGCCCGCAGCGCGATCGTGACTACGATGCCCTCGAGCACGTGCTGTGCTCGCTCATCCGCAATCAGAACAAATTCAACTGGGGCAGCCGCGGCGAGATGTTCGGTGAGCGGCCGCGCAAAGGGGTGCTCGATCTTCGTGCCGCGCTGCATACGCGGCTGGAGGAGTTTCGCGAGGCCGCAGGCAAAGACCTCGCGCCGCTGCTGCGCGACGAAATGCGGCCCGTCATCGATTATTACGAGGCCCTCAAACAACGAGCGGGCGTGCTCGATTTTCTTGATCTGCTGCTGGTGGCGCGCGACCTGGTGCGCGACAATGCCGACGTTCGCACTGACCTGCAGCATCGCTTCACGCATATTTTCATCGACGAGTTCCAGGACACCGATCCGTTGCAGGCCGAGATTCTCATCCTGCTCGCCGCCGATGATCCCGCTGAATCGAATTGGGAAAATGTCCGTCCCACGCCCGGAAAGTTGTTCATCGTCGGCGATCCGAAACAATCGATCTATCGTTTTCGGCGCGCCGACGTTTCCCTCTACCAGGGCCTCAAGAGCCGACTCGTGGCGCGTGGCGCAGCGCTCGAACATCTAACTGTGAGCTTCCGCGCGACCGCGGAGATCCAGGAAATGGTCAACGCCGCGATGGCGCCGCTGATGCCCGCTGAATCGGAAACCCAGCCTGGCTATGTCCCTTTGCAAAAATTTCGCGAGGGCGTTGACTCTCAGCCATCGATCGTCGTGCTGCCAGTGCCAGCGCCCTATTCAGATGATGGCCGCTACATTCGCCAATGGAAAATCGACGAATCGCTGCCCGATGCGACCGCCGCTTACGTCCATTGGCTGATCAAGCAAAGCGGATGGACCGTAACCGAACGCGAAGCGCCTAACAAGCGCGTGCCGATCGAGGCGCGTCATGTCTGCATCCTGTTTCGACGCCTCAACAGCTTCGGTGACGATGTCACGCGCCCCTACATTCGCGCGCTCGAGGCGCGCCATCTTCCACACGTGCTGGTGAAGGGCGGCTCGTTCAACGAGCGCGAAGAGGTCGAAGCGATTCGCAACCTCCTCGGTGCGATCGAACGCCCCGATGATGAGTTGGTGGTGTTCGCGGCGCTGCGCGGTCCGGTGTTCGCGCTTTCCGATGGTGCGCTGCTCGAATATCGCGAGACGCAGCAGAGCAGTTTGCATCCGTTCCGGAAAATTAAAGACGGCGCATCGAACGATGTATGCGAAGTGGGCCACGCTCTCGAGCTTCTGCGCGATCTGCATCGAGGACGCAATCGGCGTCCGATCGCCGACACCATCTCACGCGTGCTCAACGAGACTCGCGCGCATGCGGGCTTCGCGATTTGGCCGACTGGAGAACAGGCACTTGCCAATGTCATGCGCCTGATGGATATGGCGCGGCGCTATGAATCGCGCGGAGGCGCGACGTCGTTTCGCGGCTTTGTCGATGAGCTGGAGGCACGCGCCGAGCGTGATGAGGCGAGCGAGGTTCCGGTGGTCGAGGAAGGCACTGAGGGCGTTCGCATCATGACGGTGCATCGTGCGAAGGGGCTGGAGTTCCCGGTCGTCGTGCTCGCCGATTTGACGTGTAGAGAAACTCGCGAGCCATCGCGGCATGCAAACCCCGCGAAAAAACTCTGCGCGCAACGACTGGCCGGCTATGCGCCCCTCGAGTTGCTCAACAATGCCGAAGATGAGGGGCGTCGCGAGCATGAGGAGGCGCTTCGCGTGCTCTATGTTGCGGCCACGCGCGCGCGCGATTTGCTCGTGGTGCCTGCGGTCGGCGATGAGGAGCGCGAGGGGTGGTTGCAAGGCCTCAGCCCCGCGATTTATCCGGATCCCAAAAAACGTCGCGGCCCCATCACTCGCACGCCACCGGGAGTTCCGGAATTCGGCGATGACAGCGTGCGTGTCCGCGTTAATGGGTACGGCGCCTCGGGCAAAGAGAAATCCGTCATGCCCGGGATGCATCAGGCGCGGGTCGGAAACCATCGCGTGGTCTGGTGGGATCCTTCGCGGCTCGAACTCGATGTGCGCGAGACGATGGGATTGCGGCAAATTCGCTTGCTCGAAGCAGACAAGGAAAATGTAGTCTCCACACGCGGTCGCGATCAGTGGTCAGCATGGCACGATGCACGCGCGCAGCTGATCGAGGCTGGCCAGACGAAAACCATTAACGTCAAAACCGCGACCGAGCTTTCGATTGCCGAGCCTGGCTGCGCCGGTGGCATCGAAATCGAGGTTATCGAAACGAAGCGCGATCCCGCGCGTCCGCATGGGCCGCGCTTCGGCAGCCTGGTTCATCTGGCAATGCTGCGGGTGAACCTCGATGCTGGCGATGATGCTATCCGCGCGGCGGTTGCCGCCGAAGGGCGCATGATCGGAGCTGAAGATGCGGAAATCGCGGCCGCCGCGAAGGCGGTGTCGTTCGCCTTGAAGGCGCCCCTGATGAAGCGAGTGCGCGGCAGCTCCGATGTGCGCCGCGAATGCCCGGTGCTTTTGAAACACGAGGACGGCGCGATCGTGGAAGGAATCGCCGACCTCGCATTCGTCGAGGGAAGCAACGGCAAAACGATTTGGAACGTGGTGGATTTCAAGACCGACCTGACCATCACTTCCCGCCTCGATGAATATCGCGCGCAGATTGCGCTGTATGCCCGCGGCATCTCGGGCGCGTCAGGCTTTCCAACACACGGAATTCTCTTCTGGATCTGAGCACTTTTCCCGACTCCATCGCGCGTCCGCCAGTCAAGAGATAGGTACCTTTCATAGCTTGGGTCCCGTGCTATCGCGGAACTGTGAGGTTCGCTTGCCAACCAGGCGTCTATCGCGAGGCGGACCGCACAGGTGATCTTCGATGCCATGGTGGTTATGGGGAATCCTCGGAATTGCGCTGATCGCGTTGGAAACCCATTCGACTCGCAACTTCACCCTGTTCTGCGTAGGGGCAAGCGCGATCATCGTGGGCGCTGTCGCCGGCGAGCGTTTCCGATGTGGCGTCGATGATCGCGACGGCGATGGGTGCGATGAAACTCGGTCAAGCGAGCGGCGCTCGCGGCACCAACTCTATGCCGCTCAACGAGAAACATTCATAGTGGGAAACCGGGAGCGACCACATGGCGATCGATATCATTTACGGAGAGAACGTCTCCAGAGGCGTCGATGCGGAAACGAAAGATGGCGTATGGCTGAGTGCCGCCGACTTCAAACGCGTCTCAGGGTTCGAACTCAAGCCCGAGGGTTTCTGCAAAGGCGAGCAGTGCTATCCGGTTCCTCCCGCGCGTAGGACAGAGTTCGAAAACGGTGGACGCTATAACCTCGCGGCGCTGGCGGAACTGATCGGACAGCCGGTCGTTTCCGATGACGCCCACAACGTGTGGTGCTTCGGCGAGGCTTCCGAGACTCGTAAGTACGCGCTCACCTCGCTGGATGCTCCAGACTTCTCGCTGCCCGACCTCGACGGCAAAATGCATTCGCTCTCGCAGCATCGCGGCAAGAAGATCCTGCTCGTCTCATGGGCCTCATGGTGAGGATGCCGCCTCGACCTGCCCGTGTGGCAGGCCCTCTACACGGAACTCGCTCCCAAAGGATTCGTTCCAATCGCGGTTGCGTTCGATAGCGCCGGCAATCAGGCCGCGGAGCCGTGGATCAAAGCTGCGAATCCTACCTATCCATGCCTCATTGATCGGCGGCACATCGTCGCCGAGCTGTACGACATGGTGAACGTGCCCAATGCAGTGTGGATCGACGAGAACGGAAAAATCGTGCGGCCATCGGAGCCGGCGGGCTCGAGCGATGCGTTCCGCAAGATGGACCACACCAATTTTTCAATCCCGCCGGACGCTCTCGCTGAATTGATGGCGAAGCGCAACGCCTACCTGAATGCGATTCGCGACTGGGTCGACAAAGGTCCGGCAAGCAAATTTGCGTTGAGCGAGAAGGATGCCGTGCGACGGATGCATTCGCCGAGCGATGATCACGTCCGTGCGGCGGCAAACTTTCGCCTCGGCGAGTACCTGGTAGAAATCGGGCATCCGAAGGACGCGCAGAAATATTTAGAGGAAGCGAAACGGCTTCGGCCCGAGAGCTGGAATTACAAGCGCCAGGCGTGGGCGCTGGAAGATCCGGCGAAGGCGGGCGGGCCGGAGTTTTGTGCCGCCGTCGAGGCGTTGGGCGACAAGAAGTACTACCCGAGTCCCGACGACATCTAGCGGCGATTAGGCATGGGCGGCGAGTTGCCGCGTCGCGCCGGAGAGAGTCGCGGCGAGCGCAGTGAGGTCGTTCTCATCGTAATAGTCGATCTCGATGCGGCCGGGATTTTTTCCGCGCCGTCGCACCACGCGGACCTTCCGCTTCAGCGCGCGCTGTAGCGCCTCGACCAGCGCGGTCAGATTGGGATCGACATGGCCCTCCCCGCGCGGTTTCGAGGTGGTCCCGTTGGCCGAATGCTTGCGATGCGCCGCGGCGATCTCTTCGGCTCCACGAGCCGTGATGCCGCCCTCGACGATTTTTCGCGCCGCCTCGATTCTCGACTCGGCCGATGACAGCGCCAGCAGCGGGCGCGCCTGACCGGCGCTTATTTGTCCCGGCGCGATCATCTCGAGAACTGTCTCGGGAAGATACAGCAGACGAATCGCAGTGCTCACATACGGTCTGCTTTTACCGATTCGATTCGCGATGTCGTCGTGGCTCAGAGAAAACTCGCGGCTCAGTCTTGCGAACGCGCGCCCCTCCTCAACCGCATTCAATTCCTCGCGCGCGAGGTTCTCCACCAACGACATTTCCAGCGCCGCGCGATCATCGAGATCGCGGACGATCACCGGCACGCTCTCCAAACCAGCGGCGCGGGCCGCTCGCAATCGCCGCTCACCAGCAATCAGCTCATAGCGGGGACCATCGAAGTCATCGGGATTGCCGACGATTCTCACGATCAGCGGCTCGATAATTCCCTGGCTCTGAATCGCGCGCGTCAGCTCCGAGAGCCGCTCCGCGTCGAAATGTTGGCGCGGCTGAAACTGCCCGGCTGAGATTCGCGCGGACGGCGCCATCGTGATCGAGGTGTTTTCACGCGCCGCTTGCGACCTCGGCGCGGTGTTCTCGAATGCCGTGCTCTCGATCAATGCACCCAGTCCCCGACCCAACGGTTTGCGAATCATTTGTGTATCTCCTCATTCACGGACTCGGGCGACTCATGCTGCGGGGATGCGGATGGTGCGAGCGCAGTTTCCCGCGCGAGGATCTCGGTTGCGAGATCGCGATAACCCTCGGCGCCGGCGGACTTGGCTTCGTATTCGAGTACCGAGAGGCCATGACTTGGGCTCTCGGACAATCGCACATTGCGCGGGATGACGGATTTGAACACCTTGTCGGAAAAATGTTCCCGCACTTCACGCGCGATCTCATGGCACAGGCGGTTGCGCGAGTCGAACATCGTGAGGACCAAACCTTCCAGCTCGAGTGCCGGCCGAAGCTGCTCCTTCACGCGCTTGATGGTACCGAGCAGCGAGGTCAGACCCTCGAGCGCGTAATACTCGCATTGCATCGGAACCAAAACGGTATCGGAACTGACCAGCGCATTGAGCGTCAGAAGCCCCAACGATGGCGGTGTATCAATTAGAACATAGTTATATTCTTCGCGGACGCCGTAGAGCAATGCACGTAGCCGACGCTCACGACCCGGCATCGTCGCCATTTCGATTTCCGCGCCGACGAGATCGGACCCCGCGCCCGCGAGGAACAAATTTGGCCTGACCTCATGAACGATGTCGTTGATCGCACCGCCGGAAATCAGCGCCTCATAAATGGTCTTGCCCGAAGAAAGCGAAGTACGGATCTCATCCGAACAGGCGAGGCCGGAAGTCGCATTTCCCTGGGGATCCAGATCGATTAGGAGGACGCGACGGCCCTCCAGCGCGAGGGCATACGCGAGATTGATCGCGGTGGTAGTTTTGCCTACCCCGCCTTTTTGATTCGCGATAGTGATTACCCGGCCCATCGCCTCGCCTCACCGCACCCCAAATCGTTTCACGTGAAACGACCGCCTGACACGATAATGACCCTCGCGCTCCTCGAAATCAATTCCGCACACGAGGCTCTTCCACAAGTTGTCGACATACCGCCAGGATGCGTTGGACCTTGACGCCTCCGCGCTCGACGCTATACGGAATGCGCTCCACATTAGGACCAAAATGCTGAGATGGGTTCGCGTAGAGCATCGCGAGGCCGTCGGGCTTCAGGAGGCTAGCTGCCAGCGCGAAGAATTCGGCCGGGCTGCCAAAGGCGCGTGCCGTCGCCAGATCGAAGGGCATCCTGGGTGGAAGATCCTGCGCGCGTTTGGCTTCGATTGAGACATTCTGAAGCCCCATCTCCGCCGCCGCGACGTTCAGGAAGCTCGCCCTTTTTCGTCGAGGTTCGACCAAGGTAAAGCTGGCGGAGGAGGCCGCTGCAAGCACCAACCCTGGGAATCCTGCGCCGCTGCCGAGATCCAGGATCATCCGTCCTTTGGCGAATGTGTCCATCAGGATACTCGACTCGTCGAAGGCGAGCATCATCGGCATCAGGCAATCGATGACGTGGAACGCGATTTCCCCGGGATCCCCAGGATGCGCAGTGAGGTTCATCTTTGAGCCCCACAACGCCAATATCGACGCGAGCTTCTCGATGCGTTCCGGAAAGATTGCGTCCACGCCGCTCGGGATACTGTGCAGAAACGCCTCGATCATCTGACGAACTGATTTGCCGATTTGGATGGTATCGAGCTGATCACCGGCAGGGGTATGTTTCACGTGAAACGTTCAGACAGCCGCTGAACCCCGGTTGCGCCTGGATTTGATATGCACTGCCAACAAGGATACGGCCGCCGGCGTAATCCCGGGCATTCTAGCGGCTTGGCCGAGCGACTGTGGACGGAGATTCGACAGCCGCTCCTTGACCTCCGTGGAGAGTCCGGTCACGGCGCTGAAGTCCACCCATTCCGGGATGGGTGCGTCCTCCAGCCGACGGAACCGTTCGATAGCCTCGGTTTGCCGCTTCACGTAGCCGTCGTACTTGACCTCGATTTCGAGCTCGGCCGCCTGGTCGAAATTGAGCCCTCCCTCCAAGCCCGTCATCTTAAGGACGAGGGCATAGGAGAGTTCGGGCCGCTTCAGCAATTCCAGTGCTCGCACCGATTGATTCATAGGCGAGGAGTTGGCTGCCGCGAGCATTTCCTGGTTCGATGGCGTATCTGCAACGACAGTAGCGCGCAGCCGGGTTAACTCCGACGCGACCGCTTCGGTCTTGCTGCGCATCCGCAACATCGCGTCAGGATCGAGTAGGCCCAGACGCTCCCCGATAGGCGATAGCCTCCAGTCGGCGTTGTCTTCCCGCAACAACAATCGATACTCGGCACGCGAGGTGAACATCCGATAGGGTTCACCGCCGATTCCACGTGTAACGAGGTCATCGATCATCACGCCGATGTATGCCTCATCGCGCCGCAAGATGAGCGCCGACTCAGAGCGTACCTGTAGCGCAGCGTTGATTCCTGCCATCAAACCTTGAGCGCCAGCCTCTTCGTAGCCGGTGGTGCCGTTGATCTGACCGGCGAAGAAAAGTCCTCGCACCAACTTGGTCTCGAGCGACGGATGGAGCTGGGTCGGGTCTGAGAAATCGTATTCGATGGCATAGCCGTGCCGCATGATCTCCGCATTCTCCAGACCCTCGATGCTCCGCACCATCGCGATTTGGACATCGAGCGGCAGGCTGGTCGACAGCCCGTTGGGATAGACCTCAACGGTGTCGCGACCTTCGGGCTCGAGAAAAATTTGATGCCGCTCCTTGTCGGCAAAGCGCATCACCTTATCTTCCACCGACGGACAATAGCGCGGGCCGCGGCTCTGAATCGTTCCCGAGTACATCGGCGAGCGCCCGATGTTCGCGCGAATCACATCGTGAGTCTTCGCGTTGGTGAACGTGAGATGACATGGAAGCTGCGACTGCTCGATGCGTTTCGTGCGAAACGAAAACGGCGGAGGCGGCTCATCGCCGGGTTGAACCTCGAGGCGCGAGTAATCGATGGTGCGGTTGTCGAGGCGCGGACAGGTCCCGGTCTTGAGACGTCCGACGCGAAACCCAAGCTCGCGCAGGTGATCACTGAGACCCATCGCCGCGAAGTCGCCGACGCGTCCCGCCGAGAAGTGCTTCTCGCCGACGTGCACGAGGCCCTTCAGAAAAGTCCCCGTGGTAAGTACCACGGATGGCGCTTCGAAGACCTCGCCGATCTGCGATTCGACCCCACGCACCGCACCATTTTCGATGATCAGGCGCTCGACGCTCGCCTGGCGAATCTGCAGTTTCGGTGTCGTTTCCAGGACGCGCTTCATCCGCGCGCGATAAGCGGCCTTGTCTGCCTGCGCACGCCGCGCACGAACGGCAGGACCCTTGCTCGTGTTGAGGAAGCGGAACTGGATGCCGGTCTCGTCGATGGCAACGCCCATCTCGCCGCCGAGCGCATCGATCTCGCGCACCAGGTGGCCCTTGCCGATTCCACCGATCGCGGGATTGCACGACATCTGGCCGATGTGATCCAGGTTGAGCGTCAGCATGAGCGTCTTCGCGCCCATCCGCGCAGCCGCCAGTGAGGCCTCGATTCCGGCGTGTCCCGCGCCGACTATGATGACGTCGTAGAACATCTACAAACTGTCGAATTTTTCTACAATTGGGATGGTTAGGACTATGACTTTCACTGCTTTTAGTTTCCGAATCCTAGCAGATCATTTCCCGATGCAGAATTCCCGAAACACAGCGTCGAGGACGTCCTCGGTATGAACTTCGCCCGTGAGTTGTCCGAGCGCATCCGCAGCGAGGGTTACATCAACCGCGATCATCTCGGGAGGCATCGATTGCAGTGCGCTATGCCGGGCCGCCTCCAGCGCTTCGAGAGCGCGGGCGAGTGCATCACGATGACGCTCGCGCGAGATGACCAATTCTTCGCCCGAACAAGGTCCTTCCAAAGACTCAATGGCGCTTAGCAACTCGCACTTAAGATGGTCGATGCCTTCCGCAAGGACAGTCGAAAATGAAATAATCGGCACCTCGATCCCTAACGCCTTCAAATCACCATCGCCCGTTCTTTGAGGTAGGTCATTCTTGTTCAGAATCGCGAGGCCAATACGCCCTCGGACGTGATCTGCTATCTTCACATCTTCGGCGGTAAGCGGTTCAGAGGAGTCAAATACCGCCAGAACGAGGCCCGCCTCCTCCAGCGAGCGCTTGCTTCGCTCAATGCCGATCCTCTCGATCTCATCCATGCTCTCGCGAATTCCGGCAGTATCCTGCAGCACGAGTTCATAGGGCCCGACCTGAATCGAGTCTTCAATGACATCTCGCGTTGTACCGGGAGTGGCAGTCACAATGGCACGATCGGTGCCGAGTAGAAGATTCATAAGGCTCGACTTTCCGACGTTTGGCTTGCCAATGATCGCGGCTCGCACTCCCTCACGCCGCAGCTGGCCCCGCCGGTAGCTTTCGTGCAGGACCGCAACGTCCCCGAAGAGAGACTCTATAGATGATGCGATCTCGCTACGCGACGGTAGCTCGATGTTCTCATCTGAGAAATCAATCTCCGCCTCGAGATGCGCTCGAATCGATATGAGCTTTCGCCTCATTCCCCTAAGTTTATCCGCCAATGCCCCAGTTAGATGCGAAATCGCCTGCTTAAGGGCATTTTCACTGCGAGCATCGACCAAATCCGCAATGGCTTCGGCCTCCGTCAAATCGATCCGACCGTTGAGGTATGCCCGCTGAGTGAACTCCCCCGGTTCAGCCATTCGAGCACCGAGTCGCATGGCGAGGCTGGTAATCCTGCGTACCAAGTAGCTTCCGCCATGGCAGTGCAATTCCACCACATCCTCGCCGGTCTGGCTGTAGGGCTGAGGAAAGAAGACCGCCATCGCCTGGTCCAACTTTACATCGGTCTGTGGATCGACGATGGTGCCGAGAGCGAGCTTTCTCGGTTCCAAAGTGGCTTTGTTTTGTGATTTCCAAATCGAGCCAAGGATGTCAAAGCTCGACGGACCCGACATCCGGATGATAGCCACCGCTCCGTTTCCTGGGGCGGTAGCCGGAGCGACGATGGTATCCGCGACATACATTGACGGACAAAGGGCCTAGCCTGCTCGATTAATTGGCTTTGTTTTCGCTGGAAAAATCTTTACGACCGCTCGAATCGACCGATTTTAGTGGGTTTGTTTTTGCATTTGGATCAAACACTTCCGCAATGGGATTCGCTCCTGCGCATCCAACATTATACACCAAATGGAGTTTGTACGCGGACCGTTGCTTGCCGCCAGCCCGATAGAGCGATTGTACGATGCCTCTGCGCCGGCCTTGTTTCAGGACCCGATGCGCTCGGCCGTCCTCCGTCGCCGCTCAGCATGGCAACGTTCGAGCGCAGCGAGTAGAACCATTTTTATGAAGTTCCGCCTCGCGTCGATTCTCGCACTCACGGTCGCGATCGCCGGATGCGCCGCGCATCAGCATTCGGTTGTCAGCATCTCTGCGCCGAACTCGACGAAGTCGGTGGCGGCTCAGCATCAGAATTCCGGATGGTACCTGATGCAACCGCCGGTTCGTCATGGGGACCCGAATTCTCACGCACAATTGGCCGATTGGCAATCGATCGCGTTTTTCGATCGCGCCTCGCAATGCGATGCGGCCCGCGAGCGTGGATTGACCGCCTATGGCTCCGATGTTCCGGTCTCATCGACCTCGACGCTCGATTCGGTGCGATTAAGCCAGCGCCTCGCATCATCATCGCTATGCGTTTCCGCGGACGATCCTCGCATCAACTGGTTCCACATCGTATGGAAATAAGTTTCTCGGTCGTCATCTCTCTGCTACGAATCGCCTTGCAGACGAACAAAAAGCCGACTAAACGATAACTCGACCTGCATCGAAGCATTGAGTGCAGCGCTGGAGACATCGAACGGGAGGAACCCTCGGATGTACAAGCTATCCAGCAAACATGGGATTGCGGCCGGTTTCGGAATCCTGCTGCTAATCGGCGGGATCTCAGGATGCAGTATGTTCTCCGCTGCCAATGCACCGGTTGATTGCAACGCCGTTAAGAATCAGGAGCAGGCGGGCATGAGTGATGCCCAAATCGCCTCGGATCTCGGCGCGCAAGTCGATCAGGTCGCCGCGTGCCACGGTCCGAAGACGGCGGTAGGCCCTCAGGACTAAGCAGCAGACTCGCGAGCGCGCGCGCTCCAACTCCGCCATCGATTTCGCGGATAGATGCGGGAAGACTAAATTCAACGCCGACGCATCCGCTCGCAATCTCGCCGAGTATAACAAAGGGAATGTCTTTTAAGCGATGAAAATGAAACTTCACCATGCCGCCACCCTCGCCCTCCTCGTCTGGTATCTGATGATCGCTCCACACCACGGCAGCATGCTAAAGCCGTTCGACTTCAATGCTCCGTTGTCGAAATGGGAAAAAAGCGAGAGCTACGATTCGAAAGCCGACTGCGAACAAGCCAGGAGCACCCGGATTTCGCAGCGGCAGGACAAATCCGACGAAATCAAATCCAGGAAAACCAAGCGCATCCTTCAGCATGCGATCGATGGGCTTCAGCATGGACAATGTGTTTCTGCGGACGACCCACGCCTCAAGGGATCCCCTCAATAGTCTGACGGCATCCGGGGCGCTTGCTCCGATGCCACTTCTGTGGTTCCATTGTCAGTTCGTTTCATAGAGAATCATCCTGCATATATCGCTAAATTTCCGGGCCGCCCGCCGGGCCCCGAGTATCGCTAAAATTGGTCAGGTACGATGAAAAGGACTTACCAGCCCCACAATCGCCGCCGAAAGCGGACCCACGGATTCATGGCCCGCATGGCAACCCCCGGCGGACGCAATATTCTGAAGCGCCGTCGCGCCAAAGGACGCCATCGTCTGGCGATCGACATCCCGGCCAAACAGCCGGGTTGACGCGCGCGCGGGGGGCCGCGAGCTTCTCGCCCGCCGACCGTCTCCACAACAGTGCCGAGTTCCGCTACCTGCAACGTCACGGGGCGCGCGTCGAGGCCGCGCATTTCGTGCTCTATGCGGGACGGTTCCCGGGCAACGAGAAATCGTGCCTCGGGGTCACGGTCTCGAAGCGCGTGGGCAATTCCGTGATTCGAAATCGGGTCAAGCGCCGCGTGCGTGAAACCTACCGCCTCACACTGCGTGATATGCTCAAGCCGGGAATCTCGCTGGTGGTGATCGCGAGGTCCGGCGCGGCTACGTTGACCTTCGAGGCAATCGGTGGCGAACTCAAGGCTGCATCCCTCGCCATCGCGAAACGCTTATGACGACTCCATCACATTTATCCGACCGCCAGAGCATTGCGACCCGGTGCGCTCTTATGATGTTGCGAATGTATCGCGCGATTCTGTCGCCGATGATCATGGGCATCTACGGACCGGCTTGCCGCTTCGAACCGAGCTGCTCGGAGTATGCGCATCAGGCGATCGCGACCTATGGAGTCATACGCGGAGGTGCGATGGCGGTGCGGCGGCTCGCACGATGTCATCCGCTCGGCGGCCATGGGCATGATCCGGTGCCGGCGCGCGCGCAAACAGGAAGCGAGTAGGCGATTAAGCATCGAAAGGACCTCGGGGAAGGCATCATTTGGAAACCAGTAGACTCCTGCTCGCAATCCTCCTCTCACTCGGCCTGGTCTTCGTGTACCAGGAATTTGTGCTCAAGAGGATGCTGCCGCCGCCACCGCCGCAAAAGGCGGGCGAGCAGATGCCGCATGCCACCGCCTCTGGCGCAATGACCACTGCGGCCGCGGTTCCCGTGCCGGTGGCGCCCGTCGCGGCGGCGCTCGCGGGAGCATCGACGGCGCCTGAGAAAACTATCGAGGTCGACACCGAACTGTATCGCGCGGTGTTCACGACTCACGGTGGACGGCTCAAGTCACTGCAACTGAAGCAGTACCGCCAAACCGCCACCTCGGATAGCCCGCATTATGAGATGGTGCGGGCGACCGGCAACGATGAGCTGCCACTCGGCGTCACCCTCGACGAGGATGGCAAGGCGGCTGACGATCGCGATCTCGACTACGCGTCAAACATGCCGGACAAGATTCAACTCAGCGACGGTGAGCATGCGACCATCAACCTCAACAGCAAGACTGCCGACGGCGCGATAATCGAAAAGACCTTCAACTTCACCGGCGACAAGTACGCCTTCGACATGGATGTCGCGGTCAACGCGCCGAAGCCTCCCACGAGTATCGGCCTCGCGATGATGGAGCCGCTGACCGAGCGCGGCGAAGGATACTACGACATCCCGGCCTTGCAGGCTGACGTCGCCGACAAGGTTCTGAACGAGAACGAGAAGTCGCTGAAGAAGGGTGTCCCGCCGATGGCGGGGCGTATCGCATTCGTGGGATTCGGCGATCGTTACTTCCTGACGGCTTTTCTACCGCAGAGTCCCGCGACCGGCACCCTCGCGATGGAATTCCTCGGCACCGAGGCGAGCGCGCGGCTGCTGTTCCAGGGGGCCTCGCAGGTCAGCACGCGCATCTACATGGGGCCCAAGAAGCTGGAGTCGCTCGAGGCGGTCAGCCCGCTGCTCACCAAATCCATAAACTTCGGGTGGGCGAGCATCCTCGCGCTCGCGTTCCTGCGCGTCCTTAAAGTATTTCACATCTTCGTCCCGAACTGGGGATGGGACATAATCCTGATGACTCTCGGTCTCAGGATCCTCATGCTGCCGATGTCGATTAAGGGCCAACGCTCGATGATCCGGATGCAGCGTCTGCAGCCGCAGATGGAGCGTTTGCGCGCGCAGTTCAAGGACGACTCGGAGCGCCTCAACAAGGAGATGGTCGACCTCTACAAGCGCAATCACGTCAACCCGGTCGGCGGATGCGCACCGATGATCATCCAGCTGCCGGTGTTCATCGGGCTCTACGAAGCGCTGCTCAACGCGGTCGATCTGCGTCATGCGCCGTTTATGCTGTGGATGAAAGATCTCTCGGCGCCCGACTGCTTTCCGATCGCATGGATGCCACAATTGCCGTTCATGCATTGCCATGGCATCCCGGTGCTGGTCCTGCTGATGGGCGTCAGCGCGTATTTCCAGCAGGCGATGACGCCGACCCAGCCCGACCCCAATCAGCAACGCATGATGATGCTGTCGCCCATCATCTTCACGATTTTCTTCGTCAATTTTCCGGCCGGATTGTCGCTCTACTATTTCGCTTCCAACGTGCTGGGAGCGATCCAGCAATTCGTGCTTAATCGCGAGTTCAAACAAGCTGCCCCTGCATCATGAGCAACAACGACTCAATCGAAATTTCATCTGCCACCGTCGAACAGGCCATTGCCGAGGCGCTCCGCCAGCTCGGCGCAGCCGAGGACGATGTCGTCATCGAGGTCCTCGCCACGCCGCGCTCGGGATTGCTCGGCCTCGGCGCGCGCGATGCACGCCTGCGTGTGTCACGCCGTGCCGAGGTTGCCGCGACTAGCGGTGTCACCGCTCCGCCTCCCGCGCCACCGCCGCAACGTCCGCAACGTGGCGAGCCACCGCCGGCTCCTCAAGCGCAACGCCCGCAACCTCCTCGGCGCGAAGCCGAGCCGGCATCGGAGCAACCTAAGTCGGAAGCCGCAGCGCCGCGTCCGCCTCGACCCCAACAACCTCCGCGCCAGCCGCGGCCCGAGCGCGAGCAGCCGCGGACCCGGCCACCTCGCCAGGAACGCGCCAAGGAAGCCGATGCGGATGATTTGTCGGCGGATTCGGATATGGATGATGTCGGCGATACTCCTCGGCAGTCCGCTAACGTCGATGAGCAAGTCAAGGAAGCTTCCGCGATACTCACCCAGATCCTCGAGCTGATGAACGAGAAGTCCGACATTCGCCGCGGCCCGGGCGATCGCGAATCGCTCGAGATTGAAATCCGTGGCGATGGCTCCGGCATTCTGATCGGGCGTCATGGTCAGACTCTCGACGCGCTGGAATACTTGCTCAATCGCATCGTCGCGCGGCGCATCAAAGATGCGATGCCGATCCTGCTGGACACCGAGTCGTATCGCGCGCGTCGCCGCGAGCAGCTGCATCGGATGGCGCTCTCGATGGGTGAGCGGGCCAAGCGCGACCATGCGGCGGTGAAGCTCGACCCGATGCCGCCTCGCGATCGGCGCATCGTGCATCTGGCGCTTAAGGACGACCCGATGATCACCACCCGCTCGGCCGGCGAGGGCTTCCTGCGCACGGTCGAGATTGTGCCGGTCGATGCGCAACGCGAACGGCGCGGCAGCGGACGCGACAATCGGCGCGATCAGGATCGCGACCGCGGCAATGAACGTCCTCGGGAGCCGGAGCAGCGGCCTCGGGAGCGCGAACGTCCTTCCAGCCAGTCACCGATCGGCGAGCAGGGCGGCTTCAAACACGGCCAAAAGCGCTTGTTCTAGCCCGGGTTCTAGCCGGATGCTCGAGGGCGTACAGCATTTGAATTGGTCACTTGACCCATTCTTTGTCGTACCGGCTTAGTTCCCGCACCTTCAAGTCGTGAAATATCAGATCGAGGTTATGGCCGTTCGTTTCGATGCAACTATCGAAAAGCGGCTCCTGAATCGCTTTTTTGATTTCGTCAACAGTCACCGAATCTATCCTTCGGACTTTTCCAAGTCTCACATCTCATTTCAAATATCGATCGAGGAATGACAGGGTGCGCGACCAGGCGTCTTCGGAGGATTCCTGATCGTAGCCCGGGGCGGCGCGGAAATTGAACCCGTGCTCGACTTCAGGGTAGACGTGGATCTCACTCACCTTCTGATGTTTCGCGATGGCGTTGTGCAGATGGATAGAGTCGGTGACGTGCGCGCGGCTGTCAGAATCACCCTGCAGGATCAGCGTCGGTGGAAAGCTCGCAACCTGAGCGACCGCTTCCTCGATTTTCGGATTTGAAAATCCGTAGTAGTCGACAATCGCGCTGACGGTGTTCGGGTTCAGCGCCGCGGTTATCACCGCCAGCGTGCCGCCGAAGGAAAACCCAACCAAGCCGATTCGGGTCGCATCGGCTTTGGGATTGGTCGCCAGGGAACCGCGCGCCGCGATTAGCTCGTGCATCCAGGTCTCATCGGGGATGGGAATCACCGGCGCGAGGCTCACCGCTGATTTCATCGCGAGGTCGCGACAGTTCGGCGCACCCGCCGAGCCGTAGTATTCGATGAACATTGTGTAGTAGCCGCGAGCCGCGAGCCCGAGGCACATTTGCCGAAATTCGGCGGCGCCGAATTTCTCCGGCGCGCATCCATGGAGGAGCAGCACCACCGGATGCTTGCCTTCGGATTTCGGAACGCAATGGAACTCCTCGATGGCCGCACCATCGAAAAGAAAGTGCCCGCGTGCCGGTTCGACCTTTGTGGCAGCCGGCTCGCCGTTGGCGGTAGCAGCATCGACGGAAGAGGCCACACTCGTAAGACTGAATGCGGCGGCAATTAGAACTGCGGCGCATCGAACGCGCCAACCGAGACCAGTCATTCCACGCTCAGTGTACCCGGAAAGCGATGCGCGGTCAGGCTGCTACGTTTGTGAGGATTTTTCCGGAAAAAATGCCGCCAAGGGCAGATCCCTGACGGCATTTCTATACTAATTGTAGCAGGCGATTAGGAAGCCGATGCGGCCTTGGCTTGCCCCAGCAGCTTATCGGCCATCTCCTGGTGGTGCTTCAGCTTGGGCAGCAACTGCGCGATGAGCTCCTTAACTTTGGGATCGCTGGTCGAGTTCATCGCCTCCGTAAGTTTGTCGATGTCGTGCTGATGGTCCTTGCTCATCGCCTCGAGGAAGTCCTGATCGAAGGTGTTGCCGCTGACATTCGCGAGCATCTCCTTCACCGCACCATCATGGTTCTGTTTCTTCTCGAGGTCGGAGCTGGGCGCCGCGGGCGGCGAAAGCTGTACATTCAATTCCCGCGCGACGGCGGTTACCTTGCGATCGGCGGCGCTATGGTCGCGGGCAAGAGTTTTGCCGAAGTTTCGGACTTCCTCCGTCCCTCCTTTCTTCTCCGCCATCCGACCGACTTCCATCTCGGCCTGATCGGTCTCGTGGATCTCCGAAAGTATGTCCGCTGGAGTACCCGCCGGAGCGCCGGCGACCAGAGTTTTGGCCTGCTCGGCGGTGTCGCTCATGACCGACTTTGCCTTATCAGTCATAGATTGCGCGCTTGATACGCCCGGATAAATGGCCATCGCGGTGACGGCGGTCATGATCGGTAGGTATCGCCCGAAACGATCTTTCCTCATGGTTCAGACTCCAGTGTTAGAGGTGATAGAGGTTTCCAAAGTCGGCACGCACGGAACGCGGTAAAATCCCGCAGAACTCGGATCTCAGACGTTGAGCAGGTGCGAAGAATTCAATTCTGCGGTCGTTCAGTCGCAATTCCGACCGAAAGACGCTGCGCATAAATGAAAACTGGCGCTACCTCATCGAGGCCGCGCCAGCTTGGTTAGCAGGTTTCGCGTGTAAGCTTAGAAGCTCGCGGCACGAACCATCGCGTCGGTGGTGAAGAAGCTCTTGTCCACCGCGCCCATGTTGATGTACCAGCACTCGCGCTCCGGCGTCTCGGCGCCCGGCAGGTAGCACATCGTGCCGAGGCCGGACTGCACGTCGGTCGAAACCGCGCCGACGACAAACGAGCGCTTGAACGGATAAATAGCGACCTTGGCATCCGGAACCGGACGATCGCGCGTCGCCAGCCAGTAGATGTGGCTACGAAACAGCTTACCCGCGCGGTCGTAGGTATCGATGTATGGCTCGAACCACATTTCGCTGTCGAGATAGATGACCGTGCGCGAATCGATCGCATTGATACGGCTGCGATCCGGCAGCGCTTCGATCACGTACATATGGCGCATTTCCCACTCTTCGGGGCATGCACTGGTACCGCCGTCGGTGGCGCAGCGTTGCTCAGGCGAGTGCGCGGCGTGAGCGCATCCCAGCATGTTCTTCTCGCCCAGGAATTTGTAGTTGTACTGCTCGGTCTTCGGATTGAAGCCAGAGTAATGATCGGGATCCCATGAATGCGCCGAAGTTCCCGACGCAGTCGACGAACTCATGATCGACTCATTGATCCGGCGAATACGACGCGAGCCGGCGTCCAAGCTCCAGATGTCATCGCCGCGTCTCGGATCGGCATAACGCCAGCGGATGAAACCGGTGCCACGAATTTCCTGCGGAGCAAGAATCGGATAGAGGCCAAAGATCCAATAGCGCCCGGTGGTCTTGAAATCGGGATCGGTCGGGAGCGGCTCGACTTCGGTGCGTCCGACGAGATCATAACCGGCATAGTGACCGATCTGGAAGTACTCGATCTGCTGAGTCTGCGGGCCGTTCTTGGTGAAAGCTGAATCGCAATCGTAAAAGCGCAGATCGTAGTCGTCGGAGGTGATCGGACGGAACACGTTGTTCCAGATGACCTTGTTGGCGACCCACGGATCGTTAGGATCGATCAACGGGAACGGCTGTCCCGCAACATAACCAATGATACTGCGATGGTCGTTGCTGAGCCGAACCTGCGCGGAATATTTCTCCGTCGCGTCTTTGTACGGTGGTGGCCAGTCAATTCGCGAGGTCGGGACGATCTTCATAGTCATCCCATGCTCGACCTTATAGTTGACGCCAGGGGAGACGAGGTCTCTTACCTTGGCCGCATTTTCCGGGGTTATAAAATCCCCGGGTTTAACCTGGGCAAAAGCCGAGGCTCCCATCATTAGGGAGAGTGACAGGGCGACCAGCGCAGTAATTGTGCGTTTGGTTCCCCTTACCAAATCGAACCGCATAAGCAGACCTCCGGTCAAAAATTAACTGATCTGAGCGCGACATTAGGTCTCAGGGGTATGAATGTCAACGCAACTTCTTTGGTCATGAATTTTTACTTTTGGCCATATTAGAGTGAATACTGCGTGGCATTAGTACGAATAATCATAAAAATGGCGCGACCTCCTAAGAGGCCGCGCCATTTACGCAAATAGCTCTGTTATTGGCGGTTAGAAGCTAGCCGCGCGCACCATAGCGTCGGTGGTGAAGAACGGCTTATCCACCGCGCCCATATTGATGTACCAACACTCGCGCTCCGGCGTTTCGTTGCCTGGCAGATAGCACATCGAGGCGAGACCGGACTGCACGTCGGTGGCACATGCACCTACAACGAACGAGCGCTTGAAGGGATAGATAGCGACCTTCGCATCTGGTACCGGACGATCGCGCGTCGCGAGCCAGTAGATGTGGTTGCGGAAGAGTTTGCCGTCGCGATCATAAGTATCGATGTAAGGCTCGAACCACATTTCGCTGTCCATGTAGATGACGGTGCGTGAGTCGAGCGCGTTAACTTTTTTGCGATTGGGCAGCGCCTGGATAATGTACATGTGGCGCATCTCCCACGCCTCGGGGCATGCGCTCGTACCGCCATCGGTAGCGCATCGCAGCTCCGGTGAATGCTCCGCGTGCACGGTTCCCAGCATGTTCTTCTCGCCCAGGTACTTATAGTCATACTGCTCGGTCTTGGGGTTGAAGCCCGAGTAATGATCGGGATCCCATGCGTGCGCTGAGGTTCCGCCTGCGGTGGTCGAGGAGCTCAGGATAGACTCGTCAACGCGGCGAACGCGACGCGCGCCCGCGCCGAGACTCCAGGTATCATCGCCCTTCTTGGGATCAGCGTAGCGCCAGCGGATGAAGCCGGTGCCGCGAATCTCCTGGGGAGCAAGCAGCGGATAGAGGGCGAAGAGCCAGTAGCGTCCAGTGGTCTTGAAATCGGGATCGGTCGGCAGCGGTTCGACCTCGGTACGACCGACGAGGTCATATCCCGCATAGTGGCCGATCTGAAAGTATTCGATCTGGCCGGTCTGGGGACCCTTCTTCTCAAACGAAGAATCGCAGTCATAGAAGCGCAGATCGTAATCGTCGGTGGTGATGGGGCGGAACACGTTGTTCCACACGATCTTGCTGGCAACATCAGGATCGTTGGGGTCAATCAACGGGAACGGCTGTCCCGCGACATAGCCTACGATGCTCTTGTGATCCTGGCTGAGCCTGACCTGCGCAGAATATTTTTCCGTCGCATCCTTGTATGGAGGCGGCCAATCGACGCGCTCGGTCGGCGTGATCTTCATCTGCATCCCGTGCGCCACTTTGTAATAGACGCCTGGCGACACCAGGTCCTGGACCTTGGCCGCGTTATCGGCGCCGACCATATCGCCGGGTTTTACTTGCGCATGGCTTGGTACGCTGACTACCGCACTAAGTACCAGGGCCACGGCGGTCGCCATCGTAAGAGACGACAATCCCTTGTGCCTTCGCATAAGTTCCCTAGATCTCCCAATTGGACTGGCGGCACATGGACAGCGCCGCACGTTTTGAATGCTCTGACGATAAAGATCCCGCGCATTTCAAGTCAATGTGCTTTTCGCCTAATCACATACCGTTCGTTCAATTGCGCGTGTATCGATGTGACGCATTAGGGCAAAAATCCGCATCGAATAAGGCCGATCTGGATGCTGTTATAAGGGACCAAAAGGCCGTTCTTCTGAATTTTTAATGACGATTTATGCGTCGATTTTTTACCTTTTCAATCCATCTGATTCGTTTCCAAACCCATGTCCCCCAAAGACAAAAAGAAACCGGCCCATCACAATCGCGGTGAGCCGGTGTTAACGGAGACTTAGCTATTAGAGACTATGCGTTAGGATCTAAGCCCCACTTCTTTTTGTTCGCCGCCACTTCATCCGCATTAGGATGTTTGCCCTGCACGAATGCCTTAACCTTGAATTGATCCTTCAACTCCAGCAGCGCGTGATTCAAATCGATATCGGACTTGAACACATCGGGCACCGCCGGCTCTTCGAAGATCGCCTGCCACGGGCACTCCGGCTCGCACGCTCCGCAATCGATACATTCATCGGGATCGATGTAGAGCATGTTGGGAAATTTTTGCTTGTCGGGTCCCACGTATTCGTAGATGCAATCGACCGGGCAAACGCTCACGCATCCGGTGTCGACGCAATCGATGCATAGTCGGGTAATCGTCCACGGCATGGGTTAATGTCCTCTCTTGTGGGGCGTGTTTTTCTAACCTATATGGAGCGCTCAGCGTTGCAAAGTTCCGCGCCAAATATCGCTTTCCGCGCGCAAAACCTCAAGTACAATAGGGAGGGTCGCCGGCGCAGGGAAGAGGCGCCGCAAAGCCTCCAATGACATTCAAGTTCCGAGGGAGTTCGCCATCATGAGTGAGCAGCAGCATCGCGGTCTGCACCGCACCGAAACCGACAGCATGGGCGCCATCGAGGTTCCCGCCGATCGCTACTGGGGAGCGCAGACCGAGCGCTCGCTGCTGCATTTCGCGATCGGATTCGATCGCATGCCGCGCTCCGTCATTCGCGCCTTCGGCCTGCTCAAGCGCGCGTGCGCCGAAGTCAATCAGGAGCTCGGCAAACTCTCTCCCGAGAAAGCGAAGCTGATGGTGCAAGCCGCCGAGGAAGTCGTCGAAGGGAAGCTCGACGATCATTTTCCCTTGCGCATTTGGCAGACCGGCTCCGGAACCCAGACCAACATGAACGCGAACGAGGTCATCTCGAATCGCGCGATCGAGCTCGCCGGCGGCACGCTGGGATCGAAGAAGCCGATTCATCCCAACGACGACGTCAACATGGCGCAGTCCTCCAACGATACATTTCCGACCGCGATGCATATTGCCGCCGCCGAGGAGATCAACACGCAACTGCTCCCGTCGCTCAAGCGGCTCATCGATGCGTTGCGCGCGAAGACCAAGGAATTCGAGTCCATTATAAAGATTGGCCGGACGCATCTGATGGATGCGGTTCCGCTGACGCTCGGGCAGGAGTTTTCCGGCTACGTCGCGCAACTCGAATATGATCTGCGCCGCATCGAGGTGGTTCTTCCCGACATCTACGAACTGGCGATCGGCGGAACCGCGGTCGGTACCGGGCTGAATACGTATCCGCAATTCGCCGAGAAGGTCGCCGCCCGCATCGCGAAGCTCACCGGCCTGCCGTTCAAATCGGCGCCCAACAAATTCGCCGCGCTTGCCTCGCACGATGCGCTCGTGTTCGCATCCGGCGCGCTCAAGACGCTGGCGGCCTCGCTGATGAAGATCGCCAACGATGTCCGTTGGATGGGCTCCGGCCCACGATGCGGTTTGGGCGAGTTGAGCCTGCCCGAAAACGAGCCGGGCTCCTCGATTATGCCGGGCAAGGTGAATCCCACCCAGAGCGAGGCGATGACGATGGTGTGTATCCAGGTCATCGGCAACGACACCGCGATTTCCGTCGCCGGCTCGCAGGGCAACTTCGAGCTCAACGTCTTCAAGCCGATCATCATCCACAACTTCCTGCATTCGACGGTGCTGCTCGCGCACGCCTGCGACGGGTTCCGCAGATATTGCGTCGAGGGCATCATTCCGAATCGCGAGAAGATCGCCGAATATGTCGATCGCTCGCTGATGCTGGTGACGGCGCTGAGCCCGCACATCGGCTACGACAAAGCCGCGAAGGTGGCGAAGCAGGCGCACCTCGATGGGACGACCTTAAAGGAGGCGGCCGTCGCGCTCGGCTATCTGTCGGCGGCGGATTTCGATCGCCTCGTGCGTCCCGAGAAGATGCTTGGCCCGGAGTGATGAGGCATACTCGCGGCGGGAGGCGCTCTGTTTGGGGGGCTCGGAGAAGCACAGCCTCTGGCTGAAGATCGCGGCTCGACTACTGATCGCAATCGCGTTCGGGATATTGCTGCTCGCCAATTGCGCGCTCGCCGCAACGTCTGCGGATCGCATCCTCTATACGCCGGATGTTCCCGGCAAACCAATCCCGGTCGAGATCGAGCTCGAAATAGAGAACATTCCGCTCATAGATGAGGTCCCCGAGCAGTTCGCCATCGACGGTGATCTTCTCACGACCTGGAACGATCCGCGCCTCGCGTACAAACCGGCCTCCCCCTCCGACCCCGACAAGATCTACGCGGTGGGCAGCATCTGGATGCCGTCGATCGATATGATCAATGCGGTGACGCCACGCGATAAGCGCTACCAGTCGCTGACGGTCTCCCCCGACGGCACGGTGCACTATGAGGAGCGTTTTCACGCCGCGTTGTCGTCGCGCTTCATGCTTCGGCGATTTCCCTTCGATGAGCAGTCGCTGAACATTCACCTCAGCCCGTTCATCAACGACCTCGGTGGAGAAACGCTCGGGATTGCTTCGGAGCATGGCGCCATTCGCGCGGAAGCGCGCGCGTACAATTCCCTGGCGCAGTGGGAGGTCGGATCGATGAGCGCGCGTACCGGCATCGTGCGTCAGTTCAAAAAAGACGTGACCGAAGTCGTCTTCAGCATCCACGTCAAGCGGCATTATGGTTTCTACGTCTGGAAGGTGTTTTTGCCGCTGCTGCTGATGGTGTTCCTCTCGTGGTCGGTGTTCTGGGTCGATCCCTTCGACCTGTCAAACCAGGTGCAAATCGCGGTCACGACGATTTTGACCGTCATCGCATTCGCCTTCGCGATTTCCGCGACGATGCCGCGGGTGCCGTACATCACCTTCATCGATGCGTTTTTCCTGACCTGCTACGTGTTCGTCTTCATCGCGGTGGTCGAGTTGATGACGGTGCATACCGCACACCGGCGCAGCGGCCCCGAGGTCAGCAAGCGCATCCGCCGGGTCTCGCGATGGCTGGTCCCTGCTGCCTACTTCACGACGCTCGCGATTTTGTCCTTCGATTTTCTCTCACGATGACCGCGCGGCGCGATTGAATCACCGGAGTCTCGCGCGCCGGTTAGCTCGGTGAAATAATCAATCCGCCATGCGGGAACGCGATCTCAAAGCACTCGAATTCGACAAGGTTATGACGCTGGTCATGGGTATGGCCGCGTCCGAACCTGCGCGCGAGGTCCTGTCGCGTGTCCGTCCCGCGGTCGATACCGGGACGGTGCGCGATCGCTTGCGCGCGACCGCCGAGATGGCGGAGTTGCGCCAGCACACAGGCTCGATACCGATGCAGGAGTTTTCCGACCTGCGCGGATTGTTCCTCGCCGCGGCGCGCGAGGGCGCGATCCTCGATGGCGAGTCGCTCGTGAAGATTCGCGACTTCGTGTTGTCGTCGCGCCATGTCCAAAGTTTCATCCGCTCGCGCGTCGAGCCGTTCCCGCATGTCGCTGCGATTGCGGCCAATCTCCTTGCGCCCAAGGAACTCGCCGATGCGTTGCTGAAAGCTCTCGCCGATGACGGCCAGTTGCTCGACGATGCGAGCCCGCTACTCAATCGGCTGCGCAATCGCCTGCGCGCCGAACGCGTCGAACTCGAAGCGCGCCTGCTGCGCTCGCTCAATCAGCCGGGGATGGAAGGTTTTATCTCCGATCATATCGTCACGCTGCGCAACCATCGCTTCGTGCTGCCCCTCAAGCTGAACTACACCGAGAAGCTCGCGGGCATCGTGCAGGATCGTTCGGTCTCAGGAGAGACGCTGTTCGTCGAGCCGATGTGGGCGGTCGAGCTGAACAATCGCCTGATGATGTTGGAGAGCGAGGTCCAGGCCGAGGAGCATCGCATCCTGATGCAGCTTTCCGCGATGGTGCGCGGCTACTCCAACGAATTGCATCTCACCTTCGATGCGATGGTTGCGCTCGACGCGCTGAACGCGCGTGCGATTTTCGCGGAACGCTTCGAGTGCAGCGAGCCCGCGATCAGTACCGGCGAGATCGAACTGCTCGAAGCGCGCCATCCGCTGCTGACGGTCGCGGTGCATGATGTGGTGCCGATCGATCTGCGCATCCCCGCCGATCACAAGGGCATCGTGATTTCCGGTCCGAACACCGGCGGCAAAACGGTTTCTCTGAAGACGCTCGGACTGTTCGCATTGATGGCGCAGGCCGGCCTCCTCATTCCGGCGCGGCGGGGCAGCAAGCTCGCAGTGTTTCGCTCCGTGTTCGCCGACATCGGCGACGAGCAATCGATCGAAACCAGTCTGTCGACGTTCTCGGCGCACATCGCAAACCTTTCGGAAATCGTGCGCTCGCTCGCGGAACCCGCGCTGGTGATCCTCGATGAGCCGGGCGCCGGCACCGATCCCGCCGAGGGCGCGGCACTCGCGATTGGACTCATCAATCATCTGGCGGCGCGCCGATGCCTGGTCGCCGTCGCGACGCATTCGACCGCCGTGAAGCTGCACGCCTACTCACGATCGGACTTCGAGGTGGCAGCGGTGGATTTCGACCCCGAGCGCCTCGTGCCGTTGTATCGCCTCAAGCCGCACACCATCGGCCAAAGCTATGGCCTCGTGGTCGCGCGACGTCTCGGACTGCCCGAGGAGATCATCAAGAGCGCGCAGGCCGCGATGGGGGAGAGCACCATCGAGTTGGAGACCGCCATCGAACGCCTCGAACAGCAGCGCAGCATCCTCGAAGAAGAAATCATGCGCGCCCGCGAGCGTTCCGCCGACCTCGCGGAGCGTCAGCGCGAAGCGGTTGCGACGGAAGAACGCACGCGCGAGCGCTTCGAGCACGAACGCAAGCGCCTTCGCGACGAAGTCACCGGCCTGATGACGGATTTCCGCCGCGAAAGCGACGAGCTCCTGAAGGAGATCCGCAGCGGCACCAAATCCCGGCGTGACCTCACTCAGTTCCAGGCGCGCATCGCGGAAAGAATCGAGGCCGCGGCCCCAATTCCTCGCGATGAGGAACCCGACTCCGACCAGTCGCCACTCAAAGTGGGAGATACGGTGGAACTCGGCGGCATCCGCGGCGAGTTGGTGGTTATGGAGCCGGGCAAGGCGGTCATCACTCGCGGAGGGCTCCGCATCGAGGTGTCACCGGAGCGATTGCGCCGCGCGAAGGCTGAATCCGTCGCCGCCGATGCGCGCGAGCGCCGTGCGACGCCCTCGGTCACCGTCAGCTCAGGCGCGAGCGAGCGCGAGGAGTTGAATCTCATCGGCATGCGCACAACGGAGGCGTTGCGCAAACTCGAGGAGTTCCTCGATCAGGCGTACCTCACGAATCGCAAAGAGGTGCGTATCATCCACGGCATCGGATCGGGCGCGCTGCGCAAGGCGGTGCTCGAATACCTCAGCACTTCGCCCTACAGCTCCGAGTATCATGAGGCGGAACCGCATCATGGTGGCGCCGGCGCCCCGGTCGTGCAGCTCAATTTGTAGCGACGATCCGAACGTCCTCGCCACTTGCGCTCTATGCAACGTGCGATATAAGGCACACGAGGCCAGCCTGATGGAACGCCTCGACACACAGTCAATCCAAGCCGAGGACCTGAGAGTGGGCTCCCGTGTACTTACCGCCGCAACGGTAGCATACGGCGTTCTGGGTGCGGTGGCATTGGTCGGGTTCGGAACCCTACCCGCCGCCTCCGCGACTGGGCCACAACTGGATGCTTGGTTCCGTGAGAATGCTAACTCTGTACGATGGGCGGTGTGGGCATTCACGGTTGCCGCGCCATCATTCGCTTTGATGGCTGTGCTGTTGCGCGGCCTGCTCCCATCGCCACATCGCGACCTGTTCCTTTTCGGAGCGATCACGTACACGGCGGAAATCGCGGTTTGGACGTGGTTCTGGGCGGGACTCGCGCTGCACCCGAATCAGCTGCAGCCGGCGATGGCCCGGGCGGTTCTTGACGTGGGCATATTCATGGGACCCGTGCTGACCGCTTCGACCACCACGATGATGGCGCCGGTGAGGTTGCTAGCCTTGCGTAGTCAGTGCGGAATTCCACGGTGGCTCGGCGCGCTGGGTCTGATCGCTTTCGGAGAACAGGCAATAGAAACGCTCACGATCTTCGGCTCGACCGGCTTTACTCAACCGGGGGGTGCGATGAACATGCAACTCGGCGCAGGACTTACCCTTTCCTAGATACTGGCGTTCGGCTTCTGGGGCGGCCTCCGGGGTCGTTTCAGTTGAACAATCCTTTCAGCTGATCGAGCGGGTTCTTGCCCTTCTTGCCGCCGAAGAGCTTATCCACCACGCCTTTGCCGGTTTGACGGAGCAAATGGCTGGTCGCGTTTTGCGCCAGGGTCGCAAGGTCCGGGGATACGTCGGGCTTCGGCAACTTGCCGCTGATTCTGAGCGGGATATCGACCTGCCCGTCATCGTTGGTGATGTAGATGACGTTGTGTTTCGCGTCCACGATTTCCTTGCTGAACTGCCGCGTCAGCAGCGCGTGCCCGCTAATGTCGAGGTTCTTGTCCAGGTCGAACCACCCCGCCCCGGTCATCCCGTAATCGGCGGCCTGCACCACCAGGTCGCGGGTGCTGATGCGAATCCCATTGATCACGAAGGTTAGGCTCGCGCGATCGATATCGGTGTCGGCATTGTTGAACAATTCGGGATGCCGCTTCATCAGGCTGGCCGGGATCAGATCGCCGATTTCCGGGATCCCCTTGGTCTTGTCGAGGGTGGTGCGGATGAGGTTCACGCCGACCAGTTTCCCATTGCGCACCGCCGCGCGTCCGCTGCCCTTTAACGTCGGTTTGATGTCGTCGAACTTCGTACCGCGCCCGGAGACCTGGACCTGGGTATCGACGTTGCCGCGAAACATCGCGGCAGATTTCGGATCCTGCACCATCAGCGCCTGCTGGATATCGACGTTGTTGGCGTTGAGGTCGATGGAGAATCGCGGAATTTTATCCAGCGTCACCGTTCCGCTGCCCGCGACGTTGCCATTGAAGACCCCGACCTGGAATGACTGGATGTCGGCCTGCTGACCGTCAGTCGTCGCCGCGAGGCTCAGGTCCTTGAACGCGGCATTCGCGATGTTGCCCTCGGCAACCGAGACCTTCGTGGTGCCGGAAGGTAGCTTCGGCAATGGCTCCGACTGAGTGATGCTTCCCGCCGCGAGAACGGTGCTGAGGTATTCGTCCGCGGGACGATTCGGAACCACATCGCCGGGCTTAACCTTGTCGATGGAAAAGTTGTAGGTGGCTTGCAGCGGCTGCAGCGAACTCGCAGTGAGCGTCGCCGTTGCGTGCCCATCGCCGACATCGAACTTGAGCGGCCCCGCATCGGCGGCATTGCCGTCGAGCTTGATGTCGCCGTTGAGATTGCTGAGCAGCGCCTTCTTGGCGTCGGGTAGCGAGACCGCAACATCCGCGAGCGAGACCGTGCCATGCACACTCGGTTGCTTGTTCGCCATCTGCACATCCGAATGCATCTCGACCTGGCCCGAGGCGTCGTATTTCTGCAACGCCGGCACCATCTTCGCCAGCGAGCCGATATCGAAGCGATTGGTGTCGATGCGCGCGCTGAGATTGCCACCGCCGATCTTGATGTTGGAGGCCTTGGCGTCGAGGCCCGCCAGTTGCACATCCGCCTGCGCAATTTCGAGGTTGCTATCAGTCGGCGATCCATCGGCGCTGACCTTGAGGGTCGTCGAGGCAGGCTTGTCGAAGGCGTCCGCCCATGCGATGCGGTTGCCGGTCAGATCGCTGTCGACGTGAAACTTCACCGCCGACGGCGTGCCGTTGGCGCTCGCCTGGAACGAAACCGGATCGGGCACCGAGAGCGCCTCGGGAATCGCCTTGCCGATGGAACCAATCGCGCGCAGTTTCGCCACATCGAGCGGGCCGACCTTCTCCTCAATAGCGAAATGCACGTTCTTCAAATCCAGCGCGCCATCCGATGCGAGCGGGCCAGCGGTTCCGGAAATATCCACATTCTGCTTGTCGGACAAAACGGCGAGCTTGAGCGTGAAGTCGAATGCGCGGGTGACGCGGAAATCTTTCACCGATAGATCGACCTCATTGATACTCACCGTCTGAGTGTTCGCGCCGCGCTCCTCGTACACGATGACGCCGTTATCCACGAGGAGGCTCTGGACGTACACCGCATCGAGGTTTTCAGCACCTCCGCCGCGCTTCCTGGGCTTCGCAGTCATCGCGCCATTCGCGGATGTGATCGGCGTTTGCTCCGTCGTTCCTTGAGGCGAAGTAGGCGCCGGCGCCGGTTCCTTTTCCGCCCCGGATTTTTTCCCGAGGGTCGAGACATTGAGCTCGCCCTGCTCGGTCCGAATGATGCGCACCACCGGGTTCTTCAGGGTCACCTGGCTTACGTGGATGCGCCGTGACAACAGCGGCAGCAACTCCACCTTCGCGGAGGCCTCACTGGCCTCGACAAACGGCCGATCCGACAGCGAGGGATCATCATCGATTTTCAATTCCGTCAGTTCCGCCACCAGGCCCCATCCCAGCGACGCCTTGATGCTCGCCACTTCGACCTTGCGCCCGAGCGCATCGCTGGCCTTCTGCAGCAGTTCCGGCTGGCGTTGTGCGATAATCGAATTGAGGTTGCGCGCCGCATAGATCAGGACTGCGGCGATGACGATGACGACCACCGCGACCACGGCGCCGACAATCATTACGGCCTTTCTCATGAGAGCTCCGGTTGCGACAGGTAAAAAGCGCCCAACGCGACGAGTCTAGTTGAATAGCGTCACTATCTCACGCGTTTCCGATACAATTTGTTCGGCTCATCAGGATCTTCACATTATGGCGAAGAAGAAGAAAAACTCCCGGCGCGAGGCCGAGGAAGATTCGGATCAGATCCCCAAACAAAAGCCGGTTTCCTTCTCACCCTTCAAAGATCTCAAAAAGATGCTGGCCGACAAAGCCGCGGAGAACGGCAAGCAATCGCCTCCCCTCCAGCAACTGCCTGTCGTCAAAGCCACCTTAAGAAAAACGATCGCGCAACCATTATCGCCGCCTCCACCGCCACCCGAGGTCATCGACGAGGATGCCATCCTGCGCGCGGCCTATGCCGGCGTGCGTCCACTCGGCAGCGCGCCCACCGGGCATCGAATGCCGGTGGTGCCCGAAGTCCGTCGTACCGTGGTCAGCGAGGAGGCCGAGGTCCTCGCCGCGCTCTCCGATCTCGTCTCCGGTGTCGGCAATTTCGATCTCACCGAAACCGACGAATATGTCGAAGGCGCGCGCGTCGGCCTCGATCCCCGATTGCTGACCCGGCTCCGTCGCGGCGAGTTCGCGGTGCAGGATCACATCGATCTGCACGGGATGATTCAGCCCGACGCGAAGCTCGCGCTGCAACAGTTCGTCATCAAGTCGGTCGGCAAGGGGATGCGCACCGTGTTGGTGGTGCATGGCCGCGGTCTCGGCTCGCCGGGAGGCCGCCCGATCCTCAAGCATGCCGCGGCGCAATGGCTATCGCACGGAGAAATCGGCGCGCACGTGCACGCCTTCGCCACCGCGAAGCCCCAGGATGGTGGCGCGGGTGCGATGTACGTCCTGCTCCGTCGCGATCGGCGCCGCGCCGCCTTCGATGTTCTTCAAGGCGCGAAGCGACGCGACTGAAGATTCACGATTCCCGAAGCTTCGATGCCACTTCGCGCGGAGCTGGCGCGTCTGGATCGCTCTCCGCGCGCGATTGCCTATACTCGCGAAGGCGGCGGCCGAATCGCTCCAGGGCTGCCATAGCGCTCCGCCCCAATCCACTTCGATCCAGAATCAGGAACGGGCCCGTCCACCATGCGATTGCGACCGCGGTGCTTATTGGACGGCCACTCACTTTCAGGGCCCGCGCGAACTCGCGCGATGCGGCGGCGAAGTCGCCGGCCAAAAGTAGAATCCTGGCGCGGAAAATATACACTTGGGCATAGGCGATAGGCTTCATCGCCGCGACCGACGGCGCCAATTCCGGGTCGCGAAACAACTTGTCCAATGGTGCGGTGCGCCGCTCGAGGAATCCCACACGCTGCCGTCTCCCGGTGATGCTGTCGTCATGCTCGCGGATCCGGACCACCACTTGATCGATAAACTGGAAGCGAAAATGCCGCGCCAGCCGCAGCGTCATGTCCCAGTCCTCACTGGAGGCCAAGCTCTCATCGTAGGCGCCAACTCGTTCGAAGCATTTGCGCCGGATGAGCATCCCGGGGCTGGTCGTGCAATCTTCGTAAACCAGCGAGCGCAACATCTCTCCCGGGTAATGTTCCGGCCAACCTCGCCAGCGCGGCAGCTCGCATCCCTCGGGGCTCATCAATTGCCCCTTCGCCCATACGACCTCGACGCCGGGACTCGCGTCGAGCGCGTCAACCAGTGTGGTCAGCGCGGCCGGCAGAAATACGTCATCGGAATCGAGCCGCGCGATGAATTCGCCACGCGCCTCTCGCAGCCCGCCGTTCAGGGCGGTGCATATCCCGCGATGAGGAATCGCGACGTGGCGCATGCGATTATCGGTGATTGCGCCGACCAGCGCGGCCGTCGAGTCGGTTGAGCCGTCATCGACGATGATGAGTTCGAAGTCGCGAAAGGTCTGCGCCAGCACACTGGCGATAGCCTCGGGCAGATAGCGCTCGCGGTTGTAGGTCGGAAGGATGACGCTGACGCGCGCAATCGGCGCCGGGCGGCCGGTCTCGCTGGAGATTGAGTCCATCTAACTTCTAGGAAACCAGCACCAGATCGTTTCTACCTGTTATCCCTCGCCCTCTCGCTTCTAACGACCTGAGTTCGCAGAATGGCGCAATAGCTGCCTCGGGTCCAGAATCGCCGCCGCGCGCATCGCCATCTTGGTGAAAAAGAAAACGGGGTCCCTCGATTGGGACCCCGTTGCTGCGAATCGATTTCGCTGCGCCTAGATTTTGCCCTGGAGCAGGAACGCGACGACGAATGCGTACAGGGTCAATGCCTCGATGAATGCCAGCGCGATGATCATCGGGGTGAAGAGCTGACCGGTGCTGTTGGGATTGCGCCCGATCGACTCCATCGCGGCAGCGCCCACGCGTCCCTGTCCGAGCGCGCTACCAAACGCTGCGATACCGATACCGATATTCGCCGCGATCGCGATCAGACCCGCCGTCCCGACGGCATGGCCACCGCCGGCCGCACCCTCTTGCGCCATCGCAAGCAGCGGCGACGCGAGCACCAGCATCGCGACCGTACCCATCACTGTGGAAAGTTTGCGAACCATGAACCGTCCTCCTTGTTGATCGCGCCTGTGCCGCCCGGCCGCAGCCCTTCTCCTCTTCCTCTACCACCACCATTTGCTCAAGCCGTTCGAAGAGGTCGCGAAAAATCCTGATTTAGTGCCGCATCAATGATCGTGGCTCGCGGCCAGCCTCACGTAACTCAGCGAAAGAATCATGAAGATGAGCGCCTGGACGACGCAGACGATCGCGCCGAGTGCGTAAAACGCCAACGGCGCGATGACGTAGGTCAGCCCGGTGAAGATTCCCAGCACCGTGTGATCGGCGAACATGTTGGCGTAAAGACGAACCCCGAGCGAAAACGGACGAAAGAGATTGTCGGCCAGTTCGATGGGTAACATCAGCGGCGCCAGAAACAACACCGGCCCGAGAAAGCTTTTCAGATACCACACACCGTTGGAACGGAAGCCCTGCACGATGTAGAAGGCGAAACAAATCGCGCCCAGCGCGAAGGTCAAATCCGAATCCGCAGTTGGCGGCTCGAGGCCAGGGATCAGGCCGAAGAAATTCGCCGTCATGATGAACATGAAGAGGCTGCCAAAAAACGGCACCAGCATGCGATAGTGATGGTCCTCGATCACGCCGTGGACCGAGCTGTCGATGAACTCCGTGATCGCTTCGCCGACGTTGCGCAAGGATCCGCCTTCCTCGGGGATCACCGGGTCTGCCGCGCGTTTGATCGCGTTGCCGGCCAAATATCCGAAGATGAGCAGGATGCCCATCACGATCCAGGTCCCAAGGAGAACCTCGGGAATTTTTCCTCCACCGAGGAGCTCGAGAAAATTAACTGGCTTCAAGATTCCTCCGGAATTCCGGAATTAGTTCCATTCTTTCTATACGACGTGCGCCCGGTTTCAATAATTATCGCGGTCACCTGAGTCAATACGCCCAGCGCAAAGCCCAATCCATCGATATGGACGCGCGCGAAGACGATATAAATCAGCCCCACCACTAATGCAATCTTAAGCGGCAATGCGATGAGGCCCAGTGTGCTGACGCCCCTGCTTTGCCGCGCGGCTGACAACGCAAACCGACCCAGCGCGGTCAGCAGAAACATATTGGCGATTACCACCCCACCGCCAACCAGACATCCTATCGCCGCGGCGCGAGAAACGAAATACATCAGCAACGCGACACTCCCCACGAGCAGCGCGAGATTCGTCAGCTGGATCGATCGGATGGTCGGCATCGATGCGGGCGGAACCGGCGCGGTCATTTCGGGCAAACTCATTTTGCTTTGGTCGGCTTTTGCAGAATGCGGATCAAATTGATGGTGCCGCCGATAAAGCCGAGCAGAAAACCCAGCAATGCAAAAATCGGCGTCGGGGCATGCGGCCGGAAATATTTGTCGGCGAGATATCCCACGAAACCACCCGCGAGCGGCGAGGTGGTAAATTGCGTTGCCGCCGCAAGATACAGCCACGCGTTGCCGCTGCGCTTCTCTCCATCATCCGCCATAACTGCGAAGATCCTTTCAGGCCGCGGCCAGGTCGCGCAATGACTCGCGCGCCGCGTTCACCGTCGCGTCGATGTCGACGACCATGTGCGCCAGTGAAAGAAACATCGCTTCAAACTGCGACGGTGGCAGATAGATGCCGCGCTCTAGCATCCGATGGAAATACGTCGCGAACTTTGCGGTGTCGCAGCGCCGCGCCTCGTCGGCATCGGTGATCGAATCGCGCCCGAGAAACATCGTGACCAGCGAGCCGACGCGATTTACGCATCCTTTCTCGCCCGCGGTGCGCAGCGCATCGACCAGTCCCTTCGCCAAAGTCTCGCCGGATTTTTCCAGCTGCGCATAAATTCCCGGCTGCGCGAGCAATCGCAACGTCTCGAGTCCGGCGCGCACCGAGATAGGATTTCCCGAAAGCGTTCCCGCCTGGTAAACCGGCCCGGCGGGCGCGAGGAGATCCATCAAGTCGGCGCGTCCCGCAACCGCGCCAATCGGCATTCCACCGCCGATAATTTTCCCGAGCATGATGAGATCCGGCGCGACGCCCATCTCCTCCGCGATGGAACCGTAGCGGAGGCGAAAGCCCGTGATCACTTCATCGCAAATGAGCAATGCCCCGTGGCGTTTGGCTAACGCGGCGAGTTCGTTAAGGAATTGCGGCATCGGCGGCACCACGCCCATATTGGCGGCCACCGGCTCGACGATCACCGCCGCGACCTCATCCCGATTCGTGTCAAAACAATTTGTAACACTTTCCAACGAATTGTATCGAGCGATAATCGTCATCGCGGCCAGCGCGTTCGGCACCCCGCCGCTGTCGGGAATTCCCAGCGTCATGCCGCCGGAGCCCGCACGCACCAGCAAGCCGTCGCTGTGACCGTGGTAACATCCGTCAAACTTGATGATCTTGTCGCGACGCGTCGCCGCGCGTGCAATGCGAATCGCGGTCATGCCGGCCTCGGTGCCGGAATTCACCAGGCGCACTTTTTCTGCGCCCGCAATTGCGGCGCTGATCGTCTCGGCCAGTTCGACTTCGAGTTCGGTTGGCGCCCCATAACCAAAGCCTTTTTTGGCTTGTTCCGTCACCGCGTCGGTAATCCGCGCATCGGCGTGGCCGAGGATCGCGGGTCCATAAGAGCCGACGTAATCAATGAAGCGGTTACCATCGGCATCGAAAACATAGGCGCCGTCGGCGTGCTCGATAAAAAGCGTCGCGCCTTTCACCGCGGACCACGCGCGCACGGGAGAATTCACCGCGCCGGGAATTTTTTTCAGGGCACGTTGGAGAAGGTCACGCGATCTTTTGGTTCGCAAGTTCATCCTGATGTTCCTGTCGTAATCATTCGAGGAGACAGGAAGTCAAATTTTCGAATTAAGTTAAACTGCCGAATTCATCGAAACATAATTTTCCGATTCGCGGAAAGAACTTTTTCGATCGCGCATGTGGGCTCCTGGAGCGGCTGCAACGCGATCAGGCAAAAGTGTTGCGAAACTCATCGCGATCCAGCGTCACGCACCGATCACCAAAATCCGCGCAAGATTCTCGTGGATTTTCGAGGCCTTCTCCAATTTTTGCTTTACTCGCTTGAGCCTCGCCTGCAAAGCAACTATCTCCATCATTGGCCGTCGCGATTTCATTAAACCCAAAAAACCAGACTCGATAACGGGTCGACCGCGTGCGCAGAGTTATGGCCCCAATGCGCGTTTCGATCAACGCTGCTCCATTGGAATCAGAGGCCCAGAAAATTCATTCCGTGCGTTCGTGAGTTGATAGTTTATCGGATCAGGCTCTGTTGCGGCTTTCTCTGCAAGGGAAAAAAGGGCTTATCAACACCTGTTAATAAGGCTGTGCGTAATTAATCGATCTTTCTTCAGACCCGCAATCGGGCAATGGGGTTGCTCGACTTCTGGGAGGGGACCAAATGGACGGTTTATGGGAACGGGCCGCCGATCGCCTGCGTGATCAGCTCGGCCAGGTCGGCTTCGAAACCTGGATTGGACCTTTGACCTTTGTTGGCGTGGACGGGAGGACCGCGACGATCGAGGCGCCTAATCGCTTTTTTAAGGATTGGATCAACGAACGCTACCTGACGCTGCTGCGGCAATCACTTTCGGCGGAAGTCGGCGAACCGGTCGACGTCAAACTGACGCTCGGCCAGAACGGCGCGATGGTGATCAAATCCGCTAACGGCAATGGACACGTAAACGGCAATGGCAACGGACGACATACGGCCTCGATGATGAGCCCTCGGACTGAAATACCTCAGCGCGATCGCCATCCTCAGCTCAACCCGCGTTATACTTTCGCTGAATTCGTGGTCGGCTCCGGCAATCAGTTTGCGCATGCCGCCGCGTTGGCGGTCGCGAATCAGCCGGGCGAAAAGTACAATCCGCTTTTCATCTACGGCGGGGTCGGACTCGGCAAGACCCACCTCGTCAACGCGATCGGGCATCAGATTTGGCAAAGTGATCGCAACAAGAAAGTGCTCTTCATGTCGGCGGAGGTCTTCATGAACGAGCTCATCAACTCGATTCGCCGCGACAAGACCACCGAATTTCGCGATAAGTTCCGGCGCGTCGATGCGCTGATCCTCGACGATGTGCAATTCCTGGCCGGCCGCGATCGCACCCAGGAGGAGTTCTTCCACACCTTCAACTCGCTCCACAGCGAGCGGCATCAGATCGTGCTGACCTCGGATAAAGTGCCGAAGGACATCCCGGGGCTGGAGGATCGCTTGCGCAACCGGTTCGAGTCGGGCCTCATCGCCGATATCGCGCCTCCCGACCTGGAAACCCGCATCGCGATCATTCAGAAAAAGGCGGCCTTGGAGCGCCTCCGGCTTCCTTCGGATGTGTTTCTTTACATCGCGCAAAATGTATCAACTAACGTCCGCGAGCTGGAAGGCTGCCTGACCCGCCTCGCCGCGCTCGCGTCGCTCAACAATTGCGAGATCACCTTGGAGTTCGCGCGCAAGGCGCTCCACGATCTGATTCGCCGCCAGGAACAGAAGCCTGATGTGGAATCGATCCAGCGCACGGTGTCGGATTCGTTTCATGTTCGCCTCGCCGATTTGAAATCGAAGAAGCGCACCCAGCACATCGCGTTCTGCCGCCAGGTTGCGATGTATCTATGCCGCAAGCTCACCGATTCATCGTTTCCATGCATTGGCGAGGCGTTCGGCCGCGATCATTCCACCGTCATCCACGCGTACAACCTGATCGCCCGCCGGATGAGCAACGATTCGGCGTTCCGTATGTCGATTGAAAAAATCGAACGCGAACTAAAAGCGATCCGCAATGCGGCATGAGATGACAACCTTGTTCACAGTAGGTGGAAAACTCGGAGCGTATCGACAGGCTCGCGCGGGTGCCCTCGCCTCGCGCGATCCAGGCTGCGATCCGTCGACAGCTTTTCGACTGGCGAATTCCGTTTGTTTCTGAGACCTTGAAGGCACCATCAACAAATGCACAGCACCTACTATTACTTCTGACTTTTCCTAAGAAAGAATTAATATAGGAGTATTAGGATCCGGTCGCGCACTATGGGAATTGTTGTCGAACGCCAATCGCTCATGAACGGTCTCTCGCTGGTCCAGGGGATCGTCGAACGCCGCAACACGGTGCCGATTCTCGGCCACGTGCTCATCGAGCCCGAGGATCAAAGCATCCGGCTCGCCGCCACCGATCTCGAGGTCGGCATCAGCACCAATGTGCTGTGCAAATCGGGCAAGGAAAAAAGCCTCACCCTCAATGCGCGCAAGCTTTTCGAAATCGTGCGCGAGACTGAGGGCGATGAATTTTCCATCAATTCGCTCGACAACGATTGGGTCGAGCTGAAATGCGGTCGCTCGCGGTTCAAAATGATGGGCCTCGATCCGCGCAGCTTCCCCGCGATGCCGAGTCAGTCGACCAAAGCCGACGGGCCCAAAAAATCGGTGAAGGCGTCCTTGACGATCAGCGCCGCAGTCCTCGCGACGATGATCGACAAAACCATTTTCTCGGTCAGCCCCGACGAGGCGCGCTATAACCTGAGCGGCGTTTATCTCGAGGCTCATGATGCGGGCAAAGCGCGCATGGTCGCCACTGACGGTCATCGGCTCTCGATGATCGATCGCGTGGTTCCCGGCTTCTTGATGGAGGGCGGCACCATCATTCCCCGCAAAGGCCTCACGGAGCTGCGCAAGCTGCTCGATGCGGGTGGCGAATCGGAAGTGAAGCTGCTGCTCGACGGCCAACTCGCCTCGCTCAAGCGCGGCTCCACGGAAGTATCGATGCGCCTGGTCGAGGGCGAATTTCCCGACTATCGCGGCGTGGTGCCGAAGCAGACCAAACATCACATCAAGGTTGGCCGCGATGCGCTGCAGGCCTCGATCAAGCGCGCGGCGATTTTTTCCAACGAGCGCTACCATGGCGTGAAACTCGCGCTCGCCGCCGGCTCGCTGACCGTATCGTCGACCAGCCCCGAGATGGGTGAGGCTAGCGAGACCATCGATGTCGATTATCGGGGCGACGAGTTCTCGGTCGGCTTCAACGCGGCGTATCTGCTGCAGGCGCTCGCGGTGATTCCGGCGGAAAGCGAAATCGATCTAGGCCTCTCGGATGAAGCGAGCCCCGGCCTGCTGCGGACGCCCTCCGACAGCGAATTCAGCTACGTCGTCATGCCGATGCGTTTGTAGGCGCAGATGAATTCGCAGTAGGCCTCGCGGCGTCATATCTTCCTGAGTCGCTCCGCATCCCAACTCACGATGATGCGGCTTCAAAAAGAGAGGTTCCCGAGATGAAGTGCCACCACGAGCATTGCAGCTGCGAAGCGCCCGCCGGTCAGGAATACTGCTCACCCGAATGCGCCTCCGAGTTGCGTGATGAAGGCGCCACCGAGTGCCACTGTGGCCACGCACATTGCATCGAGTCGCACGCGACCGAGCGCGACAGCACCTCGGATCACTGATTCACGCGCCGGGTTGCGTGCGCGCGCCCAACTTCACCAGCACCACCTTATTGCGATGCTGGTAGTCCGATTCCCAAGGATACGAGGCTTCCTCGGCGAGGATCTCGGTCGGCATCCCGATGCTCGGGAGATCTCTTCGCCGAACGATCACCCATTCGATCTTTCCCGCGCTGACCGCATTCGCGAGGTCGTTCGGCTTGTCGAATTCCGCCAGCGGCGCGCCCGGATCGAGATAAAAGAGCGGCCCCACCGTCCGATATAGCCCGAGGCGGTCTGTTTGTGCGCCGATTCGACTGCGGACCGCATACGCGAAGGGCTTCTCGCCTCGATACGCCTCCGCTGCCGGCATCGCGAAAATGTAGATGTAAACCATCGCGGCATACGCGGCGACGCCCATCGAAAGCATCATGCGTTGGCGAGTGAGATTGCGAAACGTGTAGATGATCGTCGCAACCACGATTGCCCACATCGCGGCGAAGATGAGGCGATCGGGAGCGGTCGGAAGCTGCGCCATCAGGCCCGGCAATACCGCCGAGGGCGGAATCAGCAGAGCGAATCCCGCAATCACGATCGCAACGAAAACCCAGTAGCCGAGGTTGAGTAGTCCGCGGCTCCATCCGGACAGCCGCTCCGAGGGCGAGGTCAGCAGCCGCGCAATCAGCATCGCGGCAGGAGGCAGAATGGGCAGGATGTAGTAGCTGCGCCGCGAGCCCGAAACGGTAAAGAAAATGAACGTCGACCAGAAGAAAATCAGCGTGAAGCGATCGCTCTTCGCCGGCTCGACCTCGAGGCGCCGCTCGTGATGCGCTTGGACAATCGCGGCGGGCAGCAGAATCGCCCACGGCGCCATCAGCGCGAAGATTACGTACAGGTACAGGTAAATCGGTCCGCGATGGTCGAAGGGCTCGAAAAAACGCACCACGTTTTCGCGAAAGACCATGTCGAGACCCGCGCTCGATCCCATGATGGCGCGTGAAATTCGAAACGGCGTCATGTAGATCGCCATGCCGAGCGAAACCGCGATGAGCGAGCGCCAGTTGAACAGCCATCGATTGCGCTCGATCACCCATCGGAGGCGATCCGCGAGCGCGCCATGCAGAATTTTCTCGCCGAACACCGCCCATCCATCGGACAGCGTCGCGTAGAGCCCCATCACCATTATCGGCAAAACGAACCCAAGCAGGCCCTTGGTCAGCGAGGTGACGGCCATGATGATCCACAACCAGACGGTCCACCATCCGGCTGGCCGGTCCTCATACTTGAGAAACAGCAGCAGCGCAGCGAGCTCGCCGGTGATGGTTTCGACATCGGCGGAGGCGTGACGCGAGAAAAAAACAAAACTGAAGCTGGTCGCCAGGATGAATCCCGCGATGACCCCGATGCGCAGGTCATAGAGGCGTCGCGCCAGCAGGATCAGCAGCCCGACCGCGAGTAGCCCCGCTATCGCGCATGGCAGCCGCGCCGCCGTTTCGCTGAGGCCTCCCGTAACCCACGTCGCGGCGAGCACGAGCCAATACGAGCCGAGCGGCTTGTCGTAATAAAGATGGCCATTGATGGTGGGCCAGAAATAGTTCCCGGTCCGAATCATCTCGCGCGAGATTTCAGCCCAGCGAAATTCCGAGGACCATAGCGCGCGCGCCCCGAGGCGGGTGAAGTAAAGGATGGCGGTGAACGCGATGACGCCCCATCCGGCGATGCGCCAATTGATGGGCCGATCTATCAGGACGCGTGACGACTCAGCAAAATTTGCCCGAGAATCGGCCTCGCGGGTCAGTTGGTTCCGATGCACGCCCGCAATGCTACCGTCGCCGACAGGCGCGAGCGAGTAGCGCAAACCTGCAGAGGATTCGAGTGCCGACGAATTTTCCGGATCCGAATCCCACCGCGACGGATTGTCTGTTGAAGGTGGTTTCCTTGTAGGGGCGATTCGCGAATAGCCCGCAGCGATGTGGCAGTCGCAGAAAATCTCTACGATTGCGGAATGTCCGTGCATTTGCAGTGTCGTTGCGGGTCGTTCCCGAACGACCCTGCGAGGAAGGACACCACATCCCGCAGATGGCAGAAAACACCGGCTCCCCGGGAATTTGGTTTAACGGTTAATCGGAGTCGTTTAAACGATCCACGGATCCCTCGGGCGACAGATTCCTGTCTCAGCCGCAGTATTTTTGAGTCGACATGGAGTTGATTACGAACTGGCAGCGCGTTTGAGAAAGGACATGAGGATGGATTTTCGGCTCAGGCAAGCACACGCGACGACTCCACTTTATCCTACGTTCAAGAAACGCAAGGTTTACGAGAAGATGACGCTAATCGATCAACGACTGAGAGGAAAAGGATTTCCAAACCGTGTGCCACGGAAATCCTCGGAATCGAAGGTCCGGAGGATGGATAATTTTCTCGCCGAGCGAATTCACGCGGAACTATCGATGTGGAAACGCTCCTCGCGTTTCGAGCTGTGGTTTGCACGCCACAAATTTCTCGTCTGGGCCATACCCACGTTCGCCACGATTGCGCTTAGCACGGTTGGTCTGCTGATGAGTTCCGCGAGGCAACACCAATAGGCGAGCGACATCGCAGGAACGCCACTTGGTTTCGAGGCATCTCGGCGCGTGCTACCGGTCGAAGGCAGGCGCGAACAAGCACTGCGGAACCCCAGATCCGTGCGGTGATGCTCTAATCCGTCGAGCTTTTGAAATTTCAGTTCAGCTAAACCGACGGATGACGGCGCGAAAACGGCTTCGCCGGAAGGCGTCGCTTGTTGCGTGCCCTCGCAATCGGCGCAACCCGTGCCCTCATTTCTTCGAGCATGGCGAGCTTCTGACCAAACGAAAGGGCGGCCAAGCGCTTCCGGCCCTCGGCTTTCCGAGCAAGAATGTCAGATATGTCGGGGTGGTTATGTCGATTCATCGAAATCTGGCAATCCAAGCTGAGTTCGAAGTTTTGCCCAAGTTCCTAATAAATCGTGCCGCTTCAACACATCCCTCCGTACCTCCAAGCCTAACACTTTCTTTTCTATGAAGCGTAGGACCAGTTCGGGATCTTTAGGACGAGGGTTTCCTCAATCCCGACATCGTTGCGGACGGTTCGCGAACCGCCCCTACGAGGAACGGGTCCGCGCGGTTCGTGCTGGGTTTCGGGCCCTAGTGCCGGATGATGAGGCTGGGCGGTTTACGAATTCCACTGAGATGGTTTGGTCGAGCTGTCGTCAACTCACCCACCCATCGTCCGGATTGTTCCGCGTAGGGGCGATTCGCTAATCGCCCGCAGCGATGCAGATGATAGCAACAATTTCGCGAGCGTGATTCCGGATCGCGGACCGCGAACCCTTCTTGAGGCCAAGGTTCACGAAGCTCCCGTCCGAGGCCAGACGGAGATAGGGTTGGTTTCGATGGATCTCGGCGCGTGCTACCGTCGAGGGAAGGTGCGAGCGAGTGGCGCGAACAGCCGCTCTCCAGCTCGTCAGTCAACCCTAACTTCGCCGATTTGCCCCATTTCGAAAGAGCGTCCATGAGCGACAAGCATCAGCATCCCGATCGCAAGCCCAATCGATTGATCAACGAGCAGAGTCCATACCTGCGCCAGCACGCCTACAATCCCGTCGATTGGTATGCGTGGGGCGACGAGGCGCTCGCACGCGCGAAAGCGGAAAACAAACCCATCCTGCTGTCGATCGGATATTCGGCCTGCCATTGGTGCCACGTGATGGAGCGCGAGTCGTTCGAGAACGAAGGTATCGCTCGCCTGATGAACGAGAATTTCGTCGCCATCAAGGTCGACCGCGAGGAGCGCCCCGACCTCGACCACATCTATATGGAAGCGGTGCAGATGATCACCGGGCGCGGCGGATGGCCGCTGACGATGTTCCTCACGCCCGACGCGAAGCCGTTTTTCGGCGGCACCTATTTTCCTCCGGTCGATCGCCAGGGGATGACGGGATTTCCTCGGGTGCTGATGGCGGCGGCGGAGGCCTACAAACGCGGCGCGCACGAAGTGCAACATAATGTAGAAAAACTTACCGAGGCGTTGGATGCGCTCGGCACCTATACCGGCGGCGAGGGCGAGATCGCGCGCGATTTGGCGATCGCCGCGGCGCATGCGCTCGCGCGTTCGTATGACACGGTGAATGGCGGCCTCGGGAACGCGCCGAAGTTTCCCAACTCCTTCGTGTTTTCGCTGTTCCTGCGCGGCTACGATGCGGACGACGACCCCAGCTTCGCGACGATGGTCCGCGACACGCTCACCAAAATGGCGAAGGGCGGCATCTACGATCAAATCGGCGGCGGGTTCCATCGCTACAGCGTCGATGATCGATGGCTGGTGCCGCACTTCGAGAAGATGCTGTATGACAACGCGTTGCTGGCGCGGCTCTACCTCGACGCCGGCCGTGCGCTGAATGAGCCGGAATTTCTTACCGTCGCGCGCGAGATCCTCGATTACGTTTTGCGCGAGATGACCAGTCCCGAGCACGGTTTCTATTCCACGCAGGATGCCGACAGCGAAGGCGAGGAAGGGAAATTTTTCATCTGGACGCCGGATGAAGTCGAAGCGATCCTCGGCGACAAGCTCGCGCCCATCGCGGAACGATATTTCGACATCACCGAAGAGGGGAATTTCGAAGGCAGCAACATCCTGCATCGCATGATCGAGCTGGCCGACGCGGCGAAGCAGTTCAAAATCACCCCGGAAGAGATGGCCGACGCGATTCGCAGCATCAAGGAGAAGCTGTTCGAGGCGCGCGAGAAACGCATCAAGCCCGGGCGCGACGAGAAAATCCTCGCGGCGTGGAATGGCATGATGATATCGGCATTCGCGGAGGCGTATCGCGCGTTGCAGGAGCCGCGCTACCTCGAAGCGGCGGAGCGCGCGGTCGACTTCGTGATGACCAAGCTGTGGGACGGGCGCGCGCTGCGGCGTTCCTACAAAGATGGCGTCGCGCGCTTCAATGCTTACCTCGAGGATTACGCGATTGTCGCCAACGCGATGATTGACACATATCAGGCATCATTGGATCCGAAATACCTCGCGCATGCGCGCATATTGGGGGATGTCATTCTGGAGCGCTTCCTGGATAAGCAACGAGGCGGATTTTTCTTCACTTCGGAGGATCACGAGGAGCTCATCACGCGCTTCAAGGGCGCTTTCGATGGCTCCACGCCATCGGGGAACAGCGCGTCGGTAATGGCGCTGCTGCGGCTGCATGGCTACACCGGCGATGAGCGCTATTTGCGCGAGGCCGAGCGCACGTTGACATTATTTCATGAATTCATGGAAAAGCAGCCTTTTGCCTTCTCGCATCTACTTGAGGGAGTGGATCTCTACATGCGCGGGCCGGTCGAGGTGGTCATTATAGGCGACCGATCTTCGCCAGAGTTTCGTGAATGGATGGAACGCATCGGGCTGCTATACGTCCCGAACCTCGCGATTTACGCCGTCGATTCGAAAAATCCAGCCTCGGCTTTCGTCCCAGAACAAGCGAGAGATAAGCATCAAGTAGATGGTCAACTAACGGCATACATATGCCGCGATCGCACCTGCTCGATGCCGTTGACCTCTTACAAAAACCTGGAGAAGGAATTGCGCGGCTGAAGAATCGGGGGGAGGAGCCAGAGCGCTTCCATTTCCGCATAACTTCGGAGGTGTGATTTGGTCCCCAGATGCCTGAAACTCCTGCTACTTCTTTCCTCCCTTGTCGCACTTGCTGGATGCGCCGCGTTAACCGGCCTTTTCAATGGTGGAAGCAGCAGCACTGCCGCGACGACGGCTGCGCCTGCTGCCGGGGCTGCAACCGCGTCGGTACCTTCGATACTTGACCAGGTGGAACCCTCCACCAAACTCGCGATGTTCTCGCCGTCGGCGCTCCTTGATGGCAGTGCCTCGCTGGATCAGGTCATCGTGCAGTCGCAATGCGACTTCCGCACCGCCGATCCCCCGTTCCTTGTGCCCACCACCGTCGCCAACAAAAATTGGACCTTTACCGGCCGCGTCGAGAAGCCAAAGAAGCACTTCGGCGATGACGCCCAAGCGCTCGAATACCGCAGCTGGTTCGGCTTCGGCGCTGCCAAGCAACAACTCAATAGCTGGCCTGTCAGTATGGTGACCCTAAGCGAAATGCCCAAGGCCTATCTTGACGACCGGCTCACGATGCTTTCCGATCATTCGTATCAGGTGAACAAGGCGCAGACCGACGCGCTCGCGGCCGACTACATCAACGAATCGCATAAGATTCAGGATCGAGTGCAAATTTTGGTTTCGTCGTTCGACCCGAACAAATGCCCCACTCAGTAGCTCAACCGCGATGGGCCGATGACTAACGCACTACCGATGCAGACGGAGCCTGCGCGAAATCGGCATCGGTTTGAGCCGATCGTTGAGAATCGGCCCTCGAGCATCGCACCGGGGCCGCTGCGCGTGGTGGCGTTCAATGCCCAGGGCGGCACTCGCCTCGAAGCCATCATCCGATGCTTCGCGAAGGAGCCATTGCGGAGCGCGGCGGTCGTCCTGCTCAGCGAGATGGATTCGGGCACCGGTCGTTCGGGCCGTCGCAAGGTGGCAAGCGAGCTGGCGCAGGCGTTGGGGATGAGTTGCGCGTATGTTCCTGAGTTCGGACTAGTGGCCGCCGACGGCTCGATGCGCGCATTCCTTGGAAATGCGATCCTTGCGCGAGAACCTATCGAGGACACCATTGCGATCGCGCTGCCCAAGGTCAGCAACCGGGATCACCTTCCACGCGGCCTTGGTCGTCTCAGGCGCGACGGCAGTCAGGTCGCGATAGTCGCGACGATCCGAGTGCGCGGCAGAAAATTGCTGGTCTCAGTGGCGCATCTCGACAGCCGCTCGCATCCGAGCGGACGCGACCTTCAAATCGCTACCATGCTGGAAAATTTCCCGTCCGACGGTCCCGCGATCTTCGGCGGCGATCTCAACACGACCACGGTTGAACTACTCAACCGATCACATTTCCTGCGGGTGGCGCGAGAGATGCTGCTCAACTCCAAGCGCTTTCGCCGTCCGCAAGCGCACGAGCCGCTGCTGGCGCGTCTCGGCAAAGCCGGCTTCGAGGTCCGCGGCGCCAATGTCGAAGGGCGCGCGACCTTCACCTTCGCGCGCATGGTGCCTCCCTGGATGCGCCCCAAGCTCGACTGGCTCGCCCTGCGCGGTTTGGATCCGGTGCCGGGCTCGGCGATGGTGGTCCCGGCGCGCCCCAGCTTCTTCGCTCCGCGCGTGTCCGATCACGATTTCATCGTGGTGGATGTGGCGCTCTGAACTTTCGTGTCCCCTCTCTCACAGAGTGAGAGAGGGTGGATGGCGCGCTTCTCGCGCTGGCTTCGAAGCGAGAAGCGTGACAGACGGGTGAGAGTGGGACGGCTTTCTCGCCCGCGCCGGTGGAGGACGTCACCCGGATTGTCCTGAGTGACACAGACGCAGAGTCAGCGAGGTCGCTCTCGGCGAGCTCCGAAAGTATGACCCTGCTCAATCAGGGCGGCCTTTTTTTAGGCCCGCAGCCGCGGCAATTCGTTTCCGTCCTTCACGTTTGATTCGTTTCAGAGTTTGTTCATTGAAGTTTCGCTTTCGTCCTTGATCGAGCTGTTCAATCCCGAGCCGGATCTCGTGACGCGAATGATTGAGCTGATCGCGCTGCTCCAGCAGCCGTAGCGCTTCACGAATTACTTCACTGGCCGAAGCGTAGCGTCCGGAATTGACGCGTGCCGCGACGATTTCTTCGAGTTCCGGAGTTAACGAGACGTTCACTGCTGCGACTCCTTCTCTAATGCGTATTCATCCAGGAATAACAGAATCTGTTAGTCTTTGACATTTCGAGCAATGAACTCTCACCGCGCGAAAACTCCGAACCGCCCTTAAGAGCTAATACGTAGGCTCTCTGTTTCCGCCGCGCACTCGTCTACAATCCGCGCGTCGCAAGCGCCGCTGCGTGGCGCATGTAGAAGGAGAAACCTCCATGGCGTTCAATGGAATGGGTCTTCATTTGGGAAATCTTTCGCGCCTGTCGGATGCGGAAAGCCGCTCCATCAGCCCGGAAAATCCGACCGGCGAGCGCGGCAAGGGTGCGATGGCGATTCCCGATCCTGCCACCAGCCCGGCCCGCGAGCTCGGCCAGGGCTGGAAAGTCAGACCCTACATCATCATTGGCAAGGGCGAGACAGCGACGCTCGCCGATATCGCGGGACCCGGCGCGATTCAACAAATCTGGATGACGCCCACCGGCCCGTGGCGCGACAGCATCCTGAGGTTTTACTGGGACGGCGCCGATGCGCCCGCGGTCGAGTGCCCGGTCGGAGATTTCTTCGCCTGCGGCTGGAACAAGTACGCGCAGGTTTCCTCGCTCGCGGTCTGCGTCAATCCGGGCAGCGCGTTCAACTGCTATTGGGAGATGCCGTTTCGCTTATCATGCCGGATCACGATGACGAATATCGGCGAGGCGCCGATGATCCTCTTCTATCAAATCAACTACACGCTGACTGAAGTGCCGGAAGACGCCGCGTATTTTCACGCGCAGTTCCGGCGCGTAAACCCGCTGCCATCTGGCGACGTTCACACGCTCGTCGATGGCATTCGCGGGCACGGCCACTACGTCGGCACTTACCTCGCGTGGGGAGTGAACAACTCGGGATGGTGGGGCGAAGGCGAAGTAAAATTCTTCCTCGATGGCGACAAAGAGTTTCCAACCATTTGCGGCACCGGCACCGAGGATTATTTCTGCGGCTCGTACAACTTCGACGTGGGCAAGGAGAATGGGGGCTATCGCGAGTTTACGACGCCCTATGCGGGGCTGGCGCAGGTGATCAGGCCCGATGGGCTCTATCAATCGCAGCAGCGATTCGGAATGTATCGATGGCACATCATGGATCCGGTTCGGTTCAAGAGCGATTTGCGGGTTACGATCCAGGCGCTGGGATGGCGCAGCGATCCCTTCAAGCGGGGCGCGCGCTTTCTGCAGCTCCAGGACGACATCGCATCGGTGGCGTACTGGTATCAGGCGCTCCCCGCGGGGCCGTTCCCGCCGCTTCCGTCGCGCGACTATTTGCAGATTATTTGAGGTGATCAGCCATCGATCGACACCATGATTTTTCCGTCGACGATTTTCACCGGATAAGACGCCGCCCGCAGGCCCGCGATGCTCACGCACTGGCCGGTGGTAACATCGTAACCGAAGCGATGGCCGCGACAGGTTACGATCTGGCCACGAAGCTTGCTCGATCCCAGCGAAACACCGGCATGTGGGCACGCATCATCGATCGCGTATACGGCGCCATCGACATTGAAGAGGGCCACCTCCTTCCCTGCGATGCGCACCACTTGGGCTTTCCCAGCCGGCAGCCGATCGAGCGCAATGGTTTCGAGCAATTCCGCCATCGAGGGTTTTTCTAACCTCGCCGACCTCGCGTCGCGACTTGATGGAAACCTACCACACGGAAGACCACTGCAAGCATGAGGGTTGTCTGGTGCCGGCTGGACGGCCCTCAACCGTATCGGCTAAGGACCAGAGAGCTACCACCGGAGGTGACTTATGGGCGCGGCGGAGAACAAGGAAGTTGTGCGCAAGATGCGCGAGGCGAAAGGATTCGACGCGATGTTCGCGACGATGGCCGACGATGTTCGCTGGACTATCATGGGAACCACCAGGTATTCCCATTCGATGAATGGCAAGCAGGAGATTCTCGACAAGCTGCTCAAGCCGATTACCGCCGAGCTCGAAAGCATGGGCACTTCGATCGACGACAACATCATCGCGGAAGGCGACTTCGTGGTGGTGCAGCAGCACGCGACCGGCCGCCGAACCAGGACTGGCAAGCCCTACAACAACCACTATTGTCTCGTTTACAAAGTGATCGACGGCAAGATCAAGGAAATCACCGAATATCTCGACACCGAATTGGTTACCTCGGCTTTCGGCCGCTAGGCCACCATCGATAGCTGCGTCTGCGCGTGCGCGATGGCGGCAGACACGACCGCATATGCGCCGCGCGTCGCTCAACTTGCGCAGCAGCGATGCCACCGATCAGATCGACGCCGGTGGGATGGCGCCGCGTGCGGCTTCATATGCCGAGGAGACCCGCAGCACCGAAGGCTCATCGAAGGGCCGCCCGATGATTTGCATCGAGAGCGGCAGGCCGTCGCTACCGAGGCCGGTCGGAAGCGCGAGCGACGGCTGACCGGTGCAATCGAAGGGCGCGGTGAAGCGCAGAATCTTCTCCACCACATCGACGCGCGGCTCGGCCTCGCCGACCAGCCGACTTTCGCCGATCTTCGGCGCCGTAATCGCGCTCCCCGGCGCGGCCAGGACGTCGTGCTTCTCCATCGCGGCGAGAACATCGGCCAGGATCTTGGCTCGCGCGCGCTGCGCCCGAACGTATGCGACACCGGTGATAGCCATTCCCGATTCCAGGAGGCGGCGGACGTCGGTGCCGTAATCTCCGGGCCGCGTGCGCATCCATTCTTCGTGATATTCGAGCGCCTCGACGAACGTGGCGATGCTGTTGATGACATTCGCGCTCGGAAGCGTAGGGATCGAAACTTCGTCGACGGTGGCGCCGAGCTCGGTAAGTTGCTTCATCGCGGCCGCGAAGGATTTTGCTACATCGTCGGAAAGGCCGCCCGTCAGCTCGCGGACGACCCCGACCCGCATCCCCTTCGCGCCCGCGGCGAGCGTCGCGGTGTAGTCGGGCACCGGCTCGCGGCTCGAAGTCGAATCGTTGGGGTCATGCCCGGCGATGACGTTCAGCATCAGCGCGGCGTCGCGCACGGTGCGCGTGATGGGGCCGACATGATCCATGGTGTACGCGAGCGGCACCACGCCATAGCGGCTGACCCGGCTCCAGGTTGGCTTGAGCCCGACGCATCCGCATAGCGAGGCCGGGATTCGAATCGAGCCGCCGGTATCGGTGCCGATGGTGGCAGGCGCCGTACGCGCGACGATCGCCGCGGCAGAGCCTCCGCTTGAACCGCCGGGAATGCGATCGAGCGCGTAGGGATTGCGGCACACCCCCCAATGCGGATTCGACGACGTGATGCCATACGCGAATTCGTGGAGGTTGAGCTTGCCGAGCATCACCGCTCCCTGCGCCTTCAGCCGAGCCCATGCGGTCGCATCGAAGTCGGGCCGAAAATCGGCGAGGATTTTCGAACCGGCAGTGGTCCGCACACCTTTGGTATAGAGGAGGTCCTTCAGGCCGACGGGGACGCCATGAAAGGTGCCGCGCCAGTTTCCCGAGGTGATTTCTCCCTCGGCTTTTTTCGCGGCCGCGATCGCCTCATCCGCGGTTACGGTGATGTAAGCACGGATCTTTTCATCGATGGGCCCGATGCGATCGAGATACGTCCTGGTGACTTCAACCGGCGAGATTTTTTTGTCGCGAAGATTCGCCGCGAGCCCGGCCACATCGAGGTCGAGGATTTGGTTGGACGCCATGGCGAGGGCTCCTTGGTCAAGCTTTCTTCGCGTTGAGGTGTGCGGCTTCCGAATTGAGATTCTGATAGCTGAAGGCGGGTCCGATGCCGGAGAGTGCAAGCGCGCCGAGTTGTCGCGCCAGGGTCAGCATCGCACCGTCGGTACTGGCGACCGAGTGCGCATCGTGCTCGGAGATTTCGTAGTCGAAGACCTCGCGCGCGATCTGCTTGACGGTTTCGCCGGTCAGCTGGGCCATCTAGGTTCCTCCCAAGGATTCGGATTCGGCGGCAGAAGTGTTAGACAATTGGTCAGGAATGCGCGACGACCTGGTCCGTGAACCCCTCGAGATCGTAGGTAAGAATCAGCATATCGCGCAGGCGCCCGCTGCGATCCTCGACCCAGTCCGCCAAAACCGCTTCGACCCGAAAGCCCAGCCGCTCGAAGGCCGCGCGAGCTGCAACCTGGTCCGGGGTCATCATCGCGGAGAGCTTGCGCAAGCCCAGCGACTTGGCGAGTTCGAAGATTTCCTCCGTCAGCCGTTTGCCAAGGCCGCGGCCTCGAACGCGCGGGCTGCCATTGATGCGAATCTCGCCGACCCGGCGAGTCCAGCGCGCCTGCTCCAGATGGACGCTGGCATAGGCGACGACTTCGCCACCAATTTCAGCGAGCAAGGTCACGGTATTTCCGCGTTTGACATTGTCGGCCCACAGCTTGACGGACTGCCGATCGGTGATGTCGGTGCGCAGAAAAAGCAGATCCTCCTCGGGCAGTTTTGAGGCAAAGGCCAGGATCTTCTCGTGATCGTCGGGGTCCATGCGGCGGATGGTTACCTCGGTGCCGTCGCTTAGCTTGATCTGCTTCGGAAATGACTCGCGCGAATTGCCTTTGTCCGCCATAGGATCTCCTGTGAACTCGCGCGCGCAGGTCCCACCATTTCGGTTAGGCGCGAGGGAAGCCATGGTACGAACATCAATACCCATCTCGCAAGCGCTTTTGGCGACGCTTCGGGGTTGGTCTTCGAGTGACGGTGTCCTAAGCTCGATGTGAATTAGAGCGGAGGGCGCGATTCCATCGCGGTTGCGGCACAAATCCGCGCGCGAGATACTCACGCTCCTGCTTCCACCTACTCGTTAACCAGGAGGTCCGATCATGGCCGACAAGCAAAACACCTCCCGCAGATATCGTCTTTCCTCGCAAGACGCGACTTTTATATACGCGGAAACTCCCAATGGCCCACTCCACATCGGGTCGATCCTGATGTTCGAGGGCAAGATCGATTTCGATGACTTCGTGCAACACGTCGAAAGCCGCCTGCACCTGATCCCGCGCTATCGCCAACGCCTGATGACGGTGCCGTTCAACCTCGGGCATGCGGTGCTCGAAGACGACCCCAATTTCCGCATCGAGAATCATGTCATCCGGCATCTGCTGCGCCCCGGCATGAGCCAGGCTGAGGCAATCGATGAGATGCTGCGTCACTATGAGCCGAAGCTCGACTACAAACGTCCGCTATGGGAGATGCACTCGTTCGAGAACCTCGAGGGCGCGCGTACCGCGATCATTTCCAAGGTGCATCACGCGCTGGTTGACGGCGTATCGGGCGTCGAGCTGCTCAAGGTGATGTTCGACCTCAAGCAGCACCCGGATCCCATCGAGCCTCCTGCCGAGCCATGGCAGCCCGAGGAACCATCGACGTCGATCGGCCGGTTTTTCGAGGCCGCGCGCGAGGCCGCCGCGGTACCGGTCAAGACCGCCATTGAAACCTCGCGCGAACTGATGCGCGATCCCGAGGCGCTCGGCGACGAAGCGCGCACCTTTGCCGACGGCTTCCAGCAGATGACGCAGGTCTCGACCCGTCGCATCGTATCGACGCCGTGGAACTCGGGACTGGTCGGACCGAGGCGCTCACTCGCGTGGTCGACCATGTCGTTCGGCGATTTCCGCCGTATCCGCAACGCATTCGGAGGATCCATCAATGATGTCGTGCTGACGATTCTGACCGAGGCGGCGGCGCGCTACCTGCAACATCACGGTTACGAGGCGAACGGCCAGCTATGCATCGGATGTCCGGTGAATGTCCGCCATAAAGAAGAAGCGACTGCCCTCGGTAATCGGGTCTCGATGATGTTTCCGATGCTCCCTGCCGAGCCGATGGACCTGGTCGAGCGGCTCAGGTACGTCAATGCAGAAACGGAACGGATCAAGGAAGCGCAGCTTCCGCAGGCGCTGGAGCGGATGATGTCGATCTCCGAGAGCGTCCCTGCGGCTTTCATGGGGATGGGCTCGCGCGTCAGCACGATGGCGCTGAATGCGGCCTCGACGCTATTCAAGTTGTCAGGATACAAGGCGCGGCCGGACGGCTTCCTGTTGCCGACGATGGGCATCAACTTCATCGCGACCAACGTGCCGGGCGTCCAAGTGCCGCAATATCTGTTTGGGCATAAATGCCTCGAGCAAATACCGCTGGTGCCATGCGGCGCCACGCTCGGTTATGGGGTCGCCATCCTCAGTTACAATTCGACGCTCTGTTTCGGTATGAGTGCGGATCCGAACCTGATGCCGGATGTTTCGCTGATGAAATTCTTCGTCGATGAAGTCTTCGCGGAGTTGAAAGATCGCGCGCAAACCGCGCACGCGGAGAAGGAAGCCGCCACGGCCGCCGCAACTTCGGCCGCGGCGGGAGGAGCATGAGCTCACCGGACCGCGCGCCCAAAACCGAAGCCGAGTCTTCGCTAATCAGATGTTCATGGGCGCGCGATGACCTCGCGCGCCGCTACCATGACGAGGAGTGGGGCGTGCCGCTGCACGACGATCAGCGCCTCTTCGAGTTCATTGCGCTCGAAGGAGCGCAGGCCGGCCTCAGCTGGGATACCATCCTGCGCAAGCGCGACAGCTACCGCGAAGCATTCGATGATTTCGATCCCGCCAAGGTCGCGCGCTACGATGCGCGCCGCGTCGAGCGGTTGCTGAAAAACGCGCTCATCGTACGCAATCGCTTGAAAATCGCTTCTGCGATTCAGAACGCGCGCGCCTTTCTAAAGGTCAAAGAAGAGTTCAGTACCTTCGACAAATACATCTGGGGTTTTGTCGATGGCGCACCGAAACGCAACGCCTGGAAAGCGCACAAGGAAGTCCCGGCGGTGACCCCGCAGGCAGAGACGATGAGCAAGGACCTGCGCAAGCGCGGCTTCAACTTCGTCGGGCCGACAATCTGTTACGCTTTCATGCAAGCAGTCGGCATGGTGAACGATCACCTGGTCGATTGCTTCCGCTATCGCGAAATCCGCTAGTCTCGTTCCCGTGTCCAAGCATATTGGAATCGTCGCCATCAGCGCTGAAGGCGCGGCACTCTGCTATCGGACTATCTGCGTCGAGGGCGCGGCGACCTTCGGCCCGCACAATCATCCCGAAGTCACGATGCATACCATTCCGCTCGCGCGTTATATGGATCGCATTCACGCCGGCGATTGGGCAGGCAGCGCTGAGCTCATTTTGGGTGCGGCGCGCAGGCTCGCGGACATCGGCGCGGATTTTCTGATTTGCCCCGACAACACTGCGCATCAGTCGATCGATCTAATCGTCGATAAGTCGCCGCTGCCATGGCTGCATATCGCCGTCGAGGTCGCATCGACGGCGCGGGGTCGCGGCTATCATCGCGTCGGCGTGCTCGGAACCAAGTACCTGATGGAGGGGCCGGTCTATCCGCCCAAGCTCGCGGCGGCCGGCATTCGGTATGAAATTCCGTCCGCTGAGGATCGCGAGCGCATCAACCGAATCATCTTCGAGGAATTGGTGTACGGACGCTTCGAGGATCCGGCGCGCCGGTTTTTTCAGGACGTCATTGTGAAGCTGAAGGATCGTGGATGCGATGCGGTCGCGCTCTCATGCACCGAAATCCCGCTCCTGATCAGCGACGAAGTTTCCTCGCTTCCGATCCTCGACTCGACGCGCCTCCTCGCGCGCGCCGCCCTCCGCGAAGCCGCTAAACCCGCTGCAAGTCTTTGACCGTGCGCGAGTTCAGGACGTTGCCGGTGTTCAAAGTCGTTTTGGGCTCCCGCAGGAGGATGTGCGCATCTTCGTGCGCAATCGGCGGGTGGTCGATGCCGCGTGGAATGATGGTGAATTCTCCCGCATCAGATGAATCTCGCGATCGCGCATCTTGATAAGCAGGTGTCCCTTGGTGACGAGGAACAGTTCGTCCTCGGCGGCGTGTTAGTGCCAGATGTATTCGCCCTTGAACTTGGCAAGCTTCACGTAAGGATCATTCAGCTCGCCGACGATTCTCGGGCTCCATTATTCGTCGAAGACGCTAAACTTCTCGGCGAGAGCTACCTTTCTCCATGTCGTCGGTCCTCTGATGAGGAATCGCGGCGCGGCCGCATACACTTTGCCGCGATGCAGCAATATCAAATGCCGGTTGCCGTGCTTCGATTCCAGCACCGGCTCGAGGTCGAGCGCCTCACCGCGTTTGGTCGCCCATACTCCGGCGGGAATGATGAGGTATCCGGGCGGCGCGTCGCCGAGTCTGCCGCTCCATTCAGGTGCATCGCGGTCGAGATAGAACAGAAGCGGCGCAACTTCTTCGCCAAAGCCATACAGATATAGCGGCTCGCCCGATGCCACCACTTTCGAGATTTCCGCAGCAGCGGGGCGAAATGAATCGCCTCCGCATTCGCGTGCCTCCCTGCGTGGAATGATGATCAGGTTAATCACGATCAGCACCACGCACAGCGCCGCGTAAGCGCCCTTCAGGGCCCGACCGCCGAAGCGCTCGGAAGCGACGGTTACCATCCAGGCGAGCATCACCGCGGACGGAGGCCATAGCGGCAGCAAGTAGGCGCGGCGTTTGTACGCGGCGATCGAGAAAAACACCACTGTGACGATCCAGAAAATCGCGAACAGCCGCACCGCCTCGCGCGGCGCCGCAGCCGCAGGCGTTGCTAGCTCCTCGGCGCGCGAGGGACGCGAACGAAGCGCCATCACAACTACGCATGGTATCAGCAGACTCAATGGCCCCGAGTTCAGGAGCACCGGCACGACGTAATACAGCGGTGACATCCTGCCGAGCGCGCCGAAAAATCGCCCGACGTTTTCGGTGCCGAGCTGCCGATTGAGGAATCCATATTCCTGCCCGACCCAACATATGATGTACCAGCTAGAGCCGAGCAGAATTGCGAAGACTATCGCGAACAACGAGATACGATGAAAAGCTTCACGCAGCCGCCCTTCCAGAAGCAGGAAGATTCCCATCGCGGCGAGCGGAAGCATTGCGCCCACCGGACCTTTCGCCAGCACCGCGAGTCCGAGCGCGATCGCGAGGAAATACTGCATGACCTCGCTGACGGTCTCCTGCGCAAACGACGGATGCTCGGTCGGCTTCGGTCCGATCCACCAGAAGAACGCAAACAACGACAGCGCCTCGAAAAATGCGAGCGTCATGTCGACGCGGCCGAATCTTCCCAGCGTGATGTATTGAAATGCGCCTGCGAGTGTCAGTCCAGCGAGGGTTGCGGCTCCGAGGCCGAGGAGGTCGTAGGCGAACAGCATAGTAAGGACGACGCCCGCAACCGCATAAGCCGCCGACGGGAAGCGCAGGTTGAATGCGGTGACCTTTTTGGTGTCAGTCGCGAGGTCGATCACGGTGGCCGTCCAATGAAAGAGCGGCGGCTTGTACATCGGCACGCGGCCGTTTTCGAGCGGAAACAAAAGCTTCCCATGCTCGACCATCTGCTGCACGAACACGCCCTCGACCGCTTCATTGCCGCTGCAGACGTCGCGCACGCCGAGACGATAAGTGGTGAGCGCGAGGGTGATGCTCGCGATCACGACGATTGCGGCGAATATCCAAAGCGTTTGCGAGGAGAACGCGTGGCGTCCTGTAACTGCGCGAGAAAACTCGGAGGACGGCGGTTCGATTTCAGCCACACAGCACCTCCCTCATCGCGTCATTACATCAGATCGAGGCGGAAAATGCTGATGCGCTCGATGCGCTTGGAATCGTAGCCGCGCCATTTGAGCGGAGTCACCTGGTCGGCGCCGACTCGGCGAAATTTGAGCTTCGAGAAAAACCGCGCCGCGCGTTCCTCGCTGGTGCAGGCGAATACATATTTGAGTTTGCGCGCCTTCGCTTCTTTGATGATCGCTTTGATTAATTCGGCCGCGACGCCCTCGCCTTGGAAGCGCGTGAGCGTGTAGAGCGCGGTGATCTCGCCGGTATGATCGCGGCGATAAGGATCGGTCAGCAGCGAGCAGATGCCTGCCAGATGTTCGTCGCCCACGTGATAGCCGAAACACGAGGGCAGGATTCCTTCGATTTGCCCCGGCGAGCGCGGCAGCAAAAATCCCGCATCCTGCGCGCGTACGATCAGCGCCTCAACCTCTTCGAAATCATCGATCGAGATCGGCGATACGGTGCCGTATTCGGTCGGCGTAAACAGCGTGCCCAGCCCAGTGAAACTGAACAGCTCCTCATAAACCCATCGCGGCGAGACGAGGTTTACGGTGCCGACACCGTCGCGGATCGCGTCGGAGGCGAGCCGCACCATTTTTCTGCGCAGTTTGGTGGCGGCGCGCCGCTGCGCACGCGCGCTCCGCCGGGCCTCGACGAAGGACATCCGCTCGCCATTCTCGGCGATCAATCCGCCGCCGCGATCGAGCAGGATGAGTTTGAACACGCGCAGGCGCGATGCGAGTTCCTGCGCGAACACCACCAGGTCCTCGGGGTCGTCGGTGTTGGTCGAGGCCACGACGATCGAGCCCGCGCGCAGCGCATGCCAGATCTTCGCTACGGCCGAATCGGGCGGATACGGGCGAGTCCGTAAGCCGGAAGTCGGATTGAAAATCGGCGGAGCTTCCCGAGGCGCCATCTTGCCGAGCCGCCGCATCACCTTCGCCAGCGCGCTGGGCGACACGATGACGACGCATCGGGTCTGGTTGCGCCGCAACTCCCGCAGCGTTTTCACCAGCGAGTCAAAGTCGCCCATCCGCTGTCCGACGGGAGGGACCAGCGCGAAGAGCAGGCTCTTGCCGTAGAACTCCTCGAGATAAAAAGTCTTCTCGGTGAAGACCTGCGCCGGCCGCTGCGAGGCTGTGGCCGCGATGCTCTCAGGGCTCATCGATGCTGAGCATCGCGGTGTCGTGCTATCGGCGATGTCTGACGTAGCTGCAAGTCGACGGCGTGCAACGGATCGCGGCTACTTGTGCGAAGCAGCGATCTGCGCGGGCGGGATCTCAGGGAAACCGGTGCTCATTCGAGTAGAGGAGATTTCCTGCAGCGAAGTGTCGGAAAAAACTTCCAGAAGTACGCGCTGACCTTTTTCCCACACCCGATACATTCGGCAGGTCGGCTGCAACGCGCAGGAGCTGGAACCGTCGGTGCATACGTTGAGCGTGATCGGTCCCTCGACTGCCTCGATGATATCGCGAAAGGAAATGTTCGAGGCCGCGCGCGCCAGTTGATAGCCGCCGCCGGGTCCGCGCCGCGCGTGGACCAGCCCGCGATGCATCAGGTCGCGAATCACTTTCTCGAGGTAATATTTCGGGATCTGCTCGTGGCGCGCTATCTCGCTCCCCCGCGCGACCCCGTTGGGGCGATCGGCTAGATAGATCATGGCCCGCAGCGCGTACTCAATCTTGCGCGGGATCTGCATCAGGCTCATGAGTTACCTCTCGGACGCGAAATCGATGTATCGCGACGATGCGAGAAAGCCCGCATCATGATGCGGCGGCTGCGATCGCGCCGCGTCCGCTCAAAATCCGCTCGACGTACTTCGCCATCATATCGCTTTCGATATTCACCTTGTCGCCGGGCTGGCGGAAACCCATCGTGGTGACCTTGAGCGTATGCGGTATAAGGGCGCAACTGAAACGGCGACCGCGAATCGAAAATACGGTGAGCGAAATCCCATCGATTGCGACCGAACCTTTCTCGATCAGATAGCGCGCCTCGTTGGCGGGAACTTCAAAGGTATAGAGCTTCGAGTCCCCTTCCAGCTTGATAGAAATGATGCGGCCCACACTGTCGATGTGGCCCTGCACGATGTGGCCGTTGAGGAGCGAGTTCAGCGTCAGGCATCGCTCGAGGTTGACAGGATCGCCGGCCTTCAAACCGCCGAGGCTGGTCCGGCGCAGCGTCTCCGCGGAGACGTCCATTTTGATGGTGCCACGGCCCTTGGCGATCACAGTCAGGCAGGCGCCGTTAACGGCGATCGAATCGCCAATTTTGATTTTGGCGATGGGGATAGCGGTGCGCAGCGTGAGAACCACGCCCTCGTCGCTCTGCGCGATATCGGCGACCTTGCCCAAATCCTCGATAATGCCGCTAAACATGATGTCGTCAAAAACCCAGAAAAATCATATCTTTTTTGCCATCGACGCCGCAACCATGTGAACGAGGCGTCAGTAGAGAGATAACGCAAACTCTACTAATCTGGACTTCCATGAAGACTAAAAGCGGCCGCAAGGATTCCAAGGTCAGCGCACTTTTATTCGATTTTGGTGGGACCTTGGCGTTTCTTGACTTCGAGGTCCTGGCGACCGAATTTTCCCGGCCCGGTCGCAAGCTCGATGCGCTGAAGCTGGAGCATGCTGAATATGCCGGACGCGCCGCTCTCGATCATCATCTGATGTCCGAGAAAAGCCGCGATCCCAACGCCGCCTACGAGGATTTCTTCCGTGCCTGGATGGACGCAGCGGGAATTCCGCGACAGGAGTTCGCCGATATTTCGGCCAGGTTCCGCGAGATGCATACCGAAGCCTGCATGTGGCGCATCGTGCGTGAAGGCACGCATGACGCGCTCGCGCGGCTCAAATCGGCGGGCTTCAAAATGGGCATCGTCTCGAATGCCGACGGGCGCGTGGCTGCCGATGCGAAGCGGCTGGGCCTCGCGGAATTCTTCGATGTGATCATCGATTCGCAGGTGGTAGGGGTCGAGAAACCGAATCCGAAAATTTTCCAGCTCGCGCTCGACGCGCTGGAAGTGCCGCCCGAAGAAGCGCTGTACACCGGCGACATCTATGCGATCGATATGCTTGGTGCGCGCGCGGCCGGAATCGCGGGCAAGCTCATTGACCAGCCCGCGATGTATCACTGGATCGAGCATCCCAAGATCCGCCACGTCGGCGAGCTTCACCTGCTCGATTAGGAAATCAAAATGAGTTCAATTCGTGAGACCGCGGACAAACTGTTCGCCGGCGAACTTCCGATCCGCGAACATCATCCGCTCGGCTTCACCGGCGAGTCCGAGGAAGTTGCTGACGGCGTGATGTTCTGCCGATGGTTTGCAAACCTCAGCGCAATCAAAACGACCGAGGGGCTCGTGCTCATCGATACCGGCGCCTACTTCAATCAGGGCGCCACGCTGGAGGTGATTCGCCGCTACTCGCGCGAGCGCATCAACACCGCGATTTACACGCATGGACACGTGGACCACGCATGCGGGATGCCGGCGATCGTCGAAGAAGCCGGGAAAAATCACGTCGCGCGGCCTCGCGTGGTGGGGCATCGCGCGGTCGCCGCTCGCTTCGATCGATACAAGCGCACCGCTGGTTACAACAGCGTCGCGAACACTCGGCAATTCAATCGGCCATCGGTGTGGCCGACCGAGTATGTCTATCCCGATACCTACTTCGATCATCAACTCAATGTCGCGGCGGGGCAGCATAAATTCGAATGCCATCATGCTCGTGGCGAGACCGACGATCACTGCTGGGTGTACTTCGCGGCGCAAAAAGTTCTGTTTACCGGCGACCTGATCATCTGGGCGGCGCCGAATGCCGGCAATCCGCAAAAGGCACAGCGTTATGCACGCGAATGGGCGGAGGCGCTGCGTGCGATGGCGAAAGTCGGCGCCAATGTCCTCGTGCCGGGGCACGGCTATCCGGTGTTCGGCGCGATCAGGGTCCGCCAGGTTTTGAATGACACCGCGGAGTACCTCGAGAGTCTCTACCTGCAGACGCTCGCGATGATGAACGACGGCGCGTCACTCGACGCTGTTATTCACAGCGTGAAGCCGCTCGAGAAATTTGCTGACAAGCCCTACCTGCAAGCGATCTATGACGAGCCGGAATTTATCGTGCGCAACATCTGGCGGCTCGAGGGCGGATGGCACGACAGCGTCCCCTCGCATCTCAAGCCCGCGTCCGAGGTGGAGCAGGCGCGGGAAATCGCGGACCTCGCGGGAGGCGTCCGCAACGTTGTCGCGCGCGCGCTTCAGAAGCTCGAATCAGGCGAGGTGGCGCTCGCGTGTCATCTGATCGATTGGGCAGTCGGCGCCGAGCCTGACAACAAATCCGCACATGAGGCACGGGTCCGTATATATGATAAGCGAGCGAAGGACTCTGACTCGACGATGAGCCATGGCATCTTCCGCGCCGCGGTCATCGAGTCAGCGCAAAAAGCCGGCATCACTGCACCGGAAGACTCGCGCAGCTACTAACTGCGCGGAGCTGGCGGCAGGGTTAGCTTTCCGAGGATCGCGGGGGCGCGCGCGCCGGTGACGCTGGGGATGTTGCCCTGGCGGCCGCGCAACATCTGGTAGCCGAGGATCGCAAACGCCACGGCCTCGAGTGAGTCGCCGTCGACGCCCACTGCCTTTGCCGTGAGAACTTCCACCTCGGGCAAGTAGTCGCGAATCATCCGCAGGAGGGTGGGATTGTGCGCGCCACCGCCCGTCGCAATGAGCTGATCGACGCGCCCCAGTGGCACGATGAATCGCTGGACCGCATCCGCAATCGACCGGGCAGTCAGCGCCGTGATCGTCGCGACCAGATCGTCGCCGCCTACTCCCGCCAAGGTTGCGCGAGGTTCGACCTCCTCGAGGTAGTGCGATCCGAACTCCTCGCGCCCAGTGGATTTCGGCGGACGGCGGCGAAAATACGGATGCCTCATCAGTTCCGCCAGGAGATCCTCGTTTGCCCGACCGCGCGCGGCGATCCTGCCATCGCGATCCATCTTCAATTTGGCGCCTGAATGCTTGTTGACCAGCGCGTCGATCAACATCCCACCCGGGCCGGTGTCGAATGCGATGAGGGTCGGATCGTTTAGCGTGGGGCTGGGCTTCAGGTAGGTCGCGTTCCCGATACCGCCGATGTTCTGGATGACACGGCCGAGCTTGCGATCGCCGAACAGCCAGAAGTGGGCCAGCGGTGCGAGCGGCGCGGCCTCGCCGCCGAGCGCCATATCCATCGGGCGAAAATCGGCCACCACCGGCAGCCCCGTCATCGCGGCAATCACAGAAGACTCGCCGATCTGCATCGTCGATGGGGTTTGTCCTCGGGCGGCGGTGCGCGGCGGCAAATGAAAAATCGTGTGTCCGTGCGATCCGATGAAGGAGATCTCGGCGAGCCGAACCTTGGCAACCTGGGCGATTTTGATTGCCGCATTGCCAAAGATTTTTCCAAGTTCGAAGTTAATCGACGAAACTGCGGGCGCACCGACATCTTTCATCGAGGCGAGCGAAAGCAGACGCTCGCGAAACGCAGCCGGATAGGGAAAGGTCCGAAACGCGAGGGCTTCGGCGCGCGGAGTAGCACGCTCATCGAGGCGAACTACGGCCGCGCTCACTCCATCGTGCGAGGTCCCCGACATCAAACCGATCGCGAGATGAGTCCCGCCCTCGAGGCTAACTTGCACTTCAGGGCTCCTTTTCATTTCCATCTTCTGTGCCGTCGGGATCGTCCTCGTCGTCATGCCGCGTCAGCTTGAATTTCTGCAACGACGCCACAATCAGTCGCCATCCGGTGGGAAACTCCAAGGTGCCGGTTTCGACATGCGCCTCGGGATTGATGACCACCTTGTGACCGCCGTGCCATTGGACCAGCAACACCCGATGGCCGATCTGGCGCCCGGTTACGCGATCGATGGCGAAGTCGCCAAAAAACGTGGTGGTGCGAAGATCCGAAAATGCTTCGCGAAGTTTCATCGCATCGAGGCTCTGCGCGGTTTCGATCGAGGCTTTCGTAAGCAGCGCCGCAGCGTATGCTTGGGCGCCCGGATAGTCGCACGCGACATTGGGAAATTGGGAACGCATCCCTCGAATGAAATCACGCGGCGTGGGTCCGATTTCTGGCCGGAACTGAAGCTGATCCTCCCACTGGCTCGGACCGACCAGGCCTTCGGCATCCTCGCCCAAGTCGATGCGAAATCTCTCGACCCCGGCGGCCACGCATCCGAGCACCGGCAGATTTAACGATGATTGGGTCACCGCACGCATCACCGCGACGTCATGTTCGTAGCTGCCCGCGCTGACCAGAGCATTGACCCTGTTTCGGCGCAGCGCGGGAAACAATGTGCCGGGAGTCGAGTCGGGATCGAACCTGCCGGCGTACTTGACTCGAATGCGAACTCCCTTGCGCCGCGCGTATCGCTCTTTGCACTCGCGCTCGATGCCGGTGGCGATGGCCTCCGCGAATCCGGTGTCAGCGCGAACGATGCCGATGCGCTTGCGCCACATCTTTAGCCCCGCCACCAGGTGCATGAAGCCGTTGAAGTAGTCGCTCGCCGGACTCAGCACGCCTACGAGGAGCCTATGATGATGGGAAAAGATGTCGTCGTCGGCCCCGCCGTGGTTCACGAACAGCATTCCAGCTTGCTCAGCAATTGGCGCGGCTATGCGGGTCAGCTGGCTGGAATATGGACCGAGAACTACGTCGACGCGATGCTCACCGCATAAGGACCGATATATCTCGGCGCATCGCGCGGGGCTGCTCGCATCATCGAGACAATGGAGTTCGGCCTCGCGAGATTCGCCGGCGATGCGAATTCCCCCGGCGGAATTGGTTTCCGAGACGAATAGCGTCAGTGCTGCTTCAGCCTGCCGCCCCATCGGAGCGTACGCGCCGGTGAACGAGAGCGAGAGGCCGATGCGGAGTTTCTCAGCCAAACGGCCTCAGCCGGCGACTTCGGCGAGTCCGCCTTTGATGACCGCGCGACCGTCGCGGTTGAAAGTTTCGAAGGCGAAGACTTTGCGTCCGTCGCGTTCGCTCTCAGGCCAAATCTTGGTGGTGATGACTTGGCCCGGCAACACCGGGCGCGTGAAGCGGACGCGCAAACGCTTCAGCCGGATAGGATCGTCGCTGCACAGTTTGTCGATCATGACCTTGGAAGTGAAGGCCATCGTGCAAAGCCCGTGCACGATGATACCCGGCAGCCCCGCCATTTTGGCGAAATTCTCGTCAACATGAATGGGATTGAAATCGCCCGAGGCTTCCTTGTAGCGATAGGTCTGATCCTTGTCGATCTGCTGCGCGAGCGTGAGGATCGGCTCGCCTCGCTGCGGTTCCGCCACCCTCGCATCGGAACCGCCCTTGCCACCGCCGCGAATGAATGCGTTGAAAAGTGTGCGATTCACCGCCTCACCAGCCTGATTCTTCGCGTTAATCTCGATGATCAGGGTCTCGCCGGTGGCCTTGGTCTCTATCGATGCGACCTTTGCGGCCGCAGTGATTTTGTCGCCTGGCCGGATAGGCAGGAAAAACTCCATGTCTTGTTCGCCGTGCAGCAAGCGGATGACGTCGACCTTCAAATCGGGATCGCCGACCACGCTCATGATCGATGACCATATCGTCACGACCGCGAACATCGGCGGTGCGATGATTCCGCCGGTGCGGCTCGCGTCGAAGAACGCCGGGTTGTCGTCGTTGTAAGCGCGCGCATAGTTCTGCATCGCATCGAGGGTCGCCTTGGTGGTGGTCGGCGCGTATTCCTTGCCGACTAGCTCCTTGTTCAACGGCATCGAGAAATTCCTCTCAGTCTACGAAACGCGGCTCAATTCAGCTCCCGGCCCGCGAGGAAAACAGTTTTCAACTCCAGCGCCTCATTCAGCACGATAATATCCGAGACCGCGCCGCGCTGAAGCGTCCCGACTTCGCTATGTCCGATGAGGCTTGCCGGATTCGCGGCGGCCATCATCGCGACCTCGCCGATGGGAGTGGGGGCTTTTTCCGTCATCAGACGTGCTCCGTCAAGCATCGAGATGACCGCCCCTGCGAGGGTGCCATCCGGAAGACGAGCCGCCCCGTCGGCAATTGAATTCGCTGATGATCCGGCGAGGGAAACTTTGTCAGTCGTCAAAATCATGCGGTGGGCGCCGCGAGCCATGTAGATGAGGCGCAGGATTTCCGGCGCAACGTGGATGCCGTCGGGAATCACCGCCGGCATCGCAACTTTGTTCGTCAGCGCGGCCGCGATAACGCCAGGGTCGCGATGATTCAGCGGGCGCATCGCGTTGAACAGATGCGTGAACATCCGCGCGCCCGCCGCGATGCCCGCCGACGCCTCATCGAAGGTGGCGTTGGTATGTCCACTCGACACAACGACTCCGCGCGAGGTCAGCCGAGAAATCGCATCAATGGCGCCCGACAATTCCGGCGCGAGAGTCACCAGCTTGAGATGCTCCAGCACCATGACCCGTTCGAATGCCTCGCCGCGCGGTTCCAGGTTCAGCTTCGGATGAGCGCCGAGACGCTTAGGCGAGATGAACGGACCCTCGAGATGCATCCCGAAAATCCTCGCACCGGCGTAGTCGTCTAGCCGTTGGCGTTCCATGGCTTCGGATATCGCGCGATGTACTTTCTCGATGCGATCGATGGGCGAAGTTATCGCCGTGGGGAGCCATGAGGTGGTGCCTTCGCGGGCGAGCTTCCGCGAAATTTCGATGATCTCGTCAGCCGAAGCCGCCATCACATCGATGCCGTGGGAACCGTTCACCTGGAGGTCGACGAAACCCGGCAGGATGTAGTCGGACCCCGCATCGGAGCGCTCGATGGAGGAAATTGTTACGCCGAAACGTATCAGCCCCGCGACGATCGAACCGTCGGGGAGCACGATTCGTCCGGAAAGTGTTCGCATCAAAATGGCGCCGGACGCTACTCAGTTGGCGCCGTATCGCTCCGCCAGCAAGCGCGAAAAGCGCGGCATATAAAGAAGGTCGAAGGTGTCTTCCTTGCCCGGGAACATCGCAACAGCCGCACCCTTGAGCGCCAGCACGTGCTCCCACGCCTGCTCCAGGGTGAGAGAGTCATCCTGCGCGATGGTGGCGAAAGTGAGATTGACCAGGAAGCGCAACCGCCGGATCATCTTGTCTTCCAACTCGATCAGGGCTTTTCGCTCGCGATCCTCCATAGCCATACTCCAAAACGCGGTAGGACGAATGGTGTATATCGCAGTACATCATGAGGTGCTAGACGGCACTGGCCACGCTCGTGAAGAGATCCAACCCAGCGCGCTTGTGTCGTCTCACAGGCGATGCCAACCTCGATGTCACAGTGGCTCCTGCACGTCTTAGAAGCAGTTTCATATACCTCGCGAACGCGGTTAATGACCTGAGCGGCGATTGGATGGTGCTGGCGCTTGTGCTCGCACCGCTGATTCTGGCCGCCTCGCTATGCCTGCTGCCCGATGCGCTCAATATCCAGCATCGCGTGGCGCACACTTTCGAATCCGGCGACACCCACAGCGTCAGCGTGATGCTGCGCGAAGCACAGACGCCGTATCGTCCGGGAACCAATCCTGCGCCGCCAACGGATTTGTATCCACAGTGGCTGACGATCAGCCTGCATCTGGTGTTCCTGCTGATTACGTTCGTGGCGGTGGGTCTGGTCGTCCTGTGCGGTCTGGTCCGCAAGCATGCGCAGGCGCGCGCGCCGACCGCGATCGCGGAAGCTCTCGAGGTTTACAAACGCGTCATCGAGATCGCGCCTGCATTCCTATGGGTCTCGTTCCTGCAGTTTCTGGTGATCGCGACCGCCTGCCTCATCTTCATGATCCCGCTGATGCTGATGCATCTTCTGATATTCGGCTCGCTAGCGATCGATCCTTACGTGATTGTGCCATTGCTGATTCCGGGCCTTCTGGTCGAACTGGTGCTCTATTTTTGCAAGATCGCGCTGGTGTTCGACGGCATCCACAGCTGGCCTGCGTTGCTGCATAGCCGCGAGCTCGAGCGTGGCCGCTTTCTGAGAGTGGCGATGCGCATCGTGGTGTTCTTCGCGGTATGGTCGGGTTACAACTCGTGGGCTTCCGGCGCGTTCCTCGTCGCCAGCATCCTGCTCGGCCCCGTGGGCGCCGCCGCCGGATATATTTGGAGCATGGTGTTCGTGCTCGATCTATTATCGGTCGGAGTCGCGTACTTCACGACGGCGTTCTTTGTCGCGGCCGGCGTACGGCTTTACCAGGACCTGGCCGCGCTACGCGAGGAACAACGCGTCCCGGCGAATGCTCCGTTACCCGCCACCGCAACATTGCCCGATGTCGCTGCGTCCGCTTCCTAACTTCCCTCGGCCAGCCGCGATATCGACCGTACCACGACCTGGAGCGCCGAAAGCGAAATCGCGGGCGTGCTTTTCATCTCCGCGATCAAACGAGTCGCGTCGGCGAATTCGCGTGGCCGCTCATGTTCGAAATGCTCAATGAGAGGCGCATGGTTCTCGTGAGCGAGCAGATGTTCGGAAAGCTTGAGGCGTGCGCTGCTGAGATCTTCGGCCAATTCGCGTGCAGCGCGCCACTCCCAATGATCCTCGGATGAAATACTCCCTAGTGCCGCCTCCAGAGTGGCGAAATCGATCACCTCGCAGAGCCCGAAGTAGACCTGCGCGGTCTTTTGAATAGCGCCTTCGTGCTTGAGGCTCAGGCCGATGATGCTTAACAGATGATCGGAGAAGGCGAGGCGCGCGAGGCCGTGGGCCAGTTGCTCCTCGTTAACGGTCCCCCGCAGGTCCCGATAGATGCGCTCGAAGCGATCGCGCTCAGTAGACAGCAGCATCGATTCGAACTCGGAACTCAGGCTCTGGAACAAAGGCCGAAACTCTTCGATTGCGGCGCCGATCGCAACTTCCACTTTGCAATATTGAAGCGCCCATTCCGCGGCGCTCCTGGTGGCCTGAGCGAGGGCGAGAAACGCACCGACCTCCGCCTCGGCCGTCATGAGGTAGGCGTGGGAGCGCAAAATTTCCGCGCGCGAGTGGAGATCGAGAATGTCGTCGGCAATGATCCATGCCCGGATCGCTTCGGGTGCCTGCACATCGTGGTCACGCACCATCGTAAAGATGAAGGTCGATCCCATGATGTCCACCAGCTCGTTCACCAAGCGGGTGGCAATCAACTCGCGGCGCAGCCGATGATGTGCAACCTCATCGGGAAAACGCTCGGCGATAGACGGTGGAAAATATGGCTGCAAAAAACGTTCGACCAGGTAGGCGTCGTCTACCAATTCCGCGCTCTCCAGCCGCTTGGACAAATTGATCTTGGTAAAGGCGGTGACGACGGAGAGCTCTGGGCGCGTCAGCCCCGGATATCGCGTGCGCCGTTCACTCAACTCCTCGCGGGTTGGGAGGGCATCCTCACCCTGGCGCACGAGGCCGCGCTCTTCGATCGCAGCCATCAAGTCGCAGAACGTGTACGCGTCGACGCGCGAGCGACGCTGTTCGAGGCTGAGCGACAGCGCCTGGTCGCGATTATCTCGAAGCACGCGCTCGGCGACCTCGTCACCGCATGAGGCGAGAACCTCGTTGCGCTCGCGGAAGGGCAGGGAGCCGCGCTTGACCGGCGGCTCGAGAAGAATCTTGAGATTGACCTCGTGGTCCGAGGTGTCCACACCGGCGGAGTTGTCGATCGCATCAGTGTTGATCATTCCACCGTCGAGGGCGTACTCGATCCGCGCGCGCGAAGTGAAGCCGAGATTGCCGCCCTCGACGACGACCTTCACCCGTAACTCTTTCGCGGTGATCCGGCACGCGTCGTTGGTATGGTCACCGACGTCCGCTTCGGTCTCGTCGCTCGCTCGCACATAGGTGCCGATGCCGCCGTTGTAGAGCATCTCGACCGGCGCGCACAGAATCACGCGAATCAGGCTCTCGCTATCGAGTGCATCGGCGTCGGTGTCTAACACCTTGCGGATTTCAGGAGTCAACTCGATGCGCTTGAGGCCGCGCTTGAAAACGCCGCCGCCCTTGCTGATCAGGGCGGGGTTGTAGTCGCCCCAGGTCGAGCGCGGAACCTCGAAGAGACGTTTGCGCTCCTCGAAGCTGACACCCGGATCGGGATCCGGATCGATGAGGATGTGTCGATGGTCGAAGGCGGCGAGCAGCTTCAAATTGTTCGAGTAGATGAGGCCGTTGCCGAAAACGTCGCCCGACATGTCACCGATTCCAATCAGTGTGACCGGCTTCCCACGCATCGGATCGCGACCGATCTCCCGTAAATGGCGCTTGGCGGACTCCCATGCACCGCGCGCGGTGATGCCCAGCTTCTTGTGGTCGTAGCCATGCTCGCCGCCTGAGGCAAAGGCGTCGCCGAGCCAGAAGCCGCGGTCATGCGCAAGGCCATTTGCGATATCCGAAAAGCCTGCGGTACCCTTGTCCGCCGCGACGACGAGATACGCACCGTCGTCGTCGAGCGCCTTCACTCCGGCAGGATGCACGATGCCGTCGTCAGTGAGGTTATCGGTGATCTCGAGCATCGCGTTGATGAGCGTCTTGTAAGCCTCGACGCCATCGGTCGCGGCACCCCGGGGGGGTTTCACGATAAAGCCGCCCTTGGCGCCGGTCGGCACGATCACCGCATTCTTGACGGTCTGAGTTTTCATTAAGCTCAGAATTTCGGTGCGGAAGTCATCCGGACGATCGCTGAAGCGAATTCCTCCTCGCGCCACCCGTCCCGCACGCAAATGACATCCTTCCATCCGCGGGCTGTTGACGTGGATTTCATACATCGGTGGAGTGTCCGGCAGCCCGAGAATTTTGCCGCTCGCGAATTTGAGCGTGATGTAAGAATGAGGCGGCGGCATCGGCAGGAAATAGTTGGTCCGCACCGTCGCCTCGATCATCGAGAGGACTGCGCGAGCAGTGCGGTCGTCGGCGATGCTATCGACTGCCGCGCGCCGTTCGCGATAGGTGGCCGGGTGTTGCTCGACCCCCTACGCCCCGGCGGAAGCCCCCTGGGGCAGCGCAGGGTCCAGGCGCGCGCCGAACAAATCGACGACGACTCGGGCCAATTCCGGATGCGTCAGGAAAACGCGACGTAAAGCCGGGCGCGCCGGCGCCAGTTTCATCTGAAAAGCGGCGCTGAGATAAGCGCGCACGAGAGCGACCTCGCGCCATCGAAGTCCCGCCGTCAGAGTCAAAGCGTTGAGGGGATCATTCTCCGCCTTGTTGTCCCGCACCGCGGCGATCGCTTCCGCCAGCATCGACACGCCCGGCATCGACACGCCCGGCATCCGGTTCAGCGCGGTTCCGGCAGGTCCTTGAACCAGGAAAGATTCGATCGTCGCTTTGGTCGGCTTGCCGTCGAGAAGGGGCGATAACTGATGCGCGTCTTCGGACAGCACGCGGAGGCCGAAGTTTTGCAGCATCGGCATCAGCTCGGAAAGGATCGGCGGGTCGCCAACCGCATAAATCCTCAGCTCGCTTGCATCCGAAGAAGCGCTCTCGTGCGGCTGGTCGTTGAGTTCGACTTCGAAGCCACCTCCGACGAGCAGGCTCTCGATATGTGCGGCGTCGGCGGCGGCGCGATCGACATCGAACGCCGCTTTGTATTCGGGAGTAAACGCCAGGCCCCATCGCTCGAGCATTTGGTGGGCGCGCGTCGCGCCGAAGTGCTTTCCAAACAACTCGCGAAGTCGATCATCCCAGGTGCGGGCGAGCGCCGTAATTTCCAATTCGACTTTGCGTACCAGCGCTGTGGATGGCGGCTGCGCATAGAAGCAGAAATGCAGGCGCGCGATGTAGCCCTCGCCAAGCGCGAGATAGTAGTAGAGCAGCTTGCCCTTGAGGCCGTTCTGGAGCGCATTCTGAATCCTTATGCGGACTTCGGCTGAGAACGCCTCCCGTGGCATCAGCACCAGCGCGACCACCTGCTGCCGGCTCGGATCGGAAAGCACGCTGAGGCGGACTGAAGCATCGGCCTTGTTGTCGATCAAAAGGCGGATTTGCTGCCGAAGCTCCTCAACCGAGGCACGAAACAATTCCTCTTTGGGAAACGTGTTGAATGCGGCGACGATCTCCTTGTAGTCGTGCGAGCCGACACTCGCGCTTTCGGCCTGGAGTACCTCATTCAGCTTGGCGCGCAGAATGGGAATATGTTCAGCCTCCTCCGCGAACGCCTTGGAGGTGAACAGCCCAACAAAACGGTCGAAGCCTGTTAGCTTGCCGGTCGGCGTCTCCCGGCGAATCACAATGCTGTCCATCGCACGTCGCCGGTGTACATGCGATTCGGCGTTGGTCTTGGTTATTGTCAGCGGCGGACCCTCGAAGAGCAGGCTCAGTTCGCCGGCGCTGAATTCGTCGACCGCGCTCGGCGGCGCGAAACGGGAGCCCGGATAATCGCCGAGAATGCCCAAACCGGATTCGAGATCGACCGCGAGTGCGCGGGCGCCATTGCGCGGCTCGACTCGATAGCGCCGGTAGCCGAGGAAGACGAAACCTCCGCGGACCAGCCAGCGGAGAAATTCACGCATCTCGACCAGGCCTCGGACCGCCGCGGTCTCATCGCAAATCTGCAGCGCGCGCTCCGTCATCCGCTCGAAGTCGTTCGCAGCTCTACGCACCTCGGTCAGGAGGCCGCGAACATCGGAGGCGATTTCCGCGCCACGCTGCGGCGTCGTGCTGATGCCCAACTCAGCATGCACGAAGGATTCGGCGCGTTCGCGTGCGCCGGCGGTCTCGAACGACTCGATTTTTCCTGAATCGTCGCGCGCAACTCGAAACACCGGATGCAACATCTCGCGCACCGGAGCGCCGATGGCGCGAAAGTATTCGAGCAGACTATCCACGATGAACGCGCAATCCGAGGTGATGGTTTCGACCCCCGTGAGATCACCGTCGCTGGTAACACGAACCGCGATCTCTTCCTCGCGACAACTGAAGTACTCTAATCCCCGGCGAGCTATTGCCACTTGTTGGTCCGCTGAGAGTTGCCGGAGGAAATCGGATGTGGCGCGCGCGAAAAGGCGCTCGGCAAAAATTGCGACGCGCTTCGGGTCCTCGCTCGAAGCGCGCGTCTCAGTTATCTGATTCAGGTCAGGCCCGCTCGACACTTGAAGTAACCTCTCTCTATCTGATGTTCCCTGCACCCAATAAACTAGGTCGAAGGACGCCGCTTATAAATGCCTGAAATCGACGTGAATGCGATGACCTTCGGGCCGTACGCGGTCGCGCGCGCGGATGGGCACACGCTGATGGTGCCGAACGCCGCGCCGGGTGACCGCCTCGAGGTCAGCATCACGTCGCGGCGGCGCGATTTTTCTATCGCAAACATCGATCGCATCATCGCACCAGGACCGGATCGCCGCGTGCCTCCCTGCCCCTTCCTGCCACGATGCGGTGGATGCGACTGGCAGCAGCTTAATTACCCAGCTCAACTCCGTGCCAAGGCCGAGCTGATCGCGACCGGGCTGCGCCGTGCGAACATAGGAGTTGCGGCCGAAAATCTCGTCGAACCCGCACCGGAGGAGTTCGGCTATCGCTCACGCATCCGGCTCAAGGTTGGGCGCGACGGAAAGCTCGGATTTTATCGGCTCGGGAGCAATGAGCTCGTCGAGATTGATCATTGCATCGTTGCAGAGGCCGGGCTGCGCTTGCCGCACACCATCGCGTCCGCGCTAGGACGGAACCTCGATGAAATCGAGGTCGTCGCGAGTGGCAATCGCGAAGTCCTCGTAGCGATGATGCGCAGGCCGCCCTCGCCCTTGGAGCTCGATCGCGTGCGAGTGCTGATGGAAGCGGACGCGACGATCCAGGGAATCATTTTCAGGTGCGGTCGCGAGCGGGGGGTCCTCGGCGATCCCGCTATCAGCATTGAAGTAGAAGATGGGTTGGACATCGTGGTTGATGCGGATCTCTTTAGCCAGGTGAACCACTTACAGAATCGGAAGTTAGTCGCGACCGCGATCGCGATGGCGTCGATCGATCGAGGCATGCGGTTGCTTGATATTTTCTGCGGCGCCGGCAACCTGAGCTTGCCGGCGGCGCGTCGAGGCGCGATCGTCAACGGCATCGATGCTGACGGCCTCGCGATTGCGGCGGCGACCAGGAATGCACATCGCCTCGGCTTTCCGGACGCCAAGTTCATCGCCGGCAAGGCCATCGAGGCGGTCGATTTTCTGCTGCGCGCGAAGTATCGGCCCGCGGTCGTCATACTCGATCCTCCGCGCACCGGCGCTATCGAGTTGATGGAACCCCTCATCAAAATGCGTCCGCGCTCGATCATTTACGTGTCCTGCGATGTCTCCACACTCGCGCGCGATTTGCGTGTTCTGACCGATGCGGGCTATCTTGCGCACCGAATCGCGGCATTCGATTTCTTTCCGAATACGCATCATGCGGAGATCGCAGCACACCTCCTATTGACTTAGTCATCAGGGCGTTCTTAATGTAGGGCAGGTCGCTCCCGTGACCTTCCCGCCAGAGGGTTAAATCAAGGCGATGCCCAAACAGGAAAAGGAAAAGCTCACCCGGCCGAAGATCACGATAATTCCTGGTCGCGGAGTAGCGCAGACCATCAATTATCTGCTCGAAGATCGGGATGATCTCGAATGGATTATCGCGGTCGGCCGGACCAAGAACGGGGAACTGTTCTTCTATGACACCGGCGGCGACATCGTCGAGGATCTGGGCACGCTCGAATACCTGAAGGCGCGCATCGTCCGCGCGCACTTCGGCGACGAATACGAATAGTCTCTCGCGCCTCTGAGTCAGATTCCGTCGTCCGCAAATTCCTCCTGAGGCGGAGTCGCGTAGATGATGTCGTCTTTGATCTCAAGCGGCACCCGATAGAGAAATTTTCCGCACGCGCTGGCAGGCCCCGCGATACATTCCCCGCTGCCCGGCTCGTAGTATGCGTTGTGCGTTTGGCACATCAGGTAGCGGCCCTCCTCGGCGAAGAATTGATTGTCGACCCAGTCCATCGGCATCGGCACATGGCGGCATCGATTGACGTAGGCATGCAACTCGCCATTGAAGTTGATGACGAAGCATTCCTCGTCGGCGCCGCGAATCGGAAGCAGGAACTTCATCGACTCTCCCGGCTTGAGGTCTCCCAGGCGCGCGACCTTGAAGCGCGACGCAACCGGCGGTTTATTTTGGCGCGCTCGCGACCCGGTCAGGGCGGCACGACGGGGAGGTTTGTCAGGCATCGAAGTTTCTCTTGCGGATGAGGGTCAGGTTGCCGGAGTTTCGCAAAGCCCGTAGCATCTGTAAACGCAGGGACGGCAACGTCTACGCAAGGTTTACGATGGATAAGCCGCGAATTCGCGCAGTTGAAGCATTTCCGATCGAACAGCAGGAGCAGACCTACATTTGTCTGCGCGACCCGACCGGCCTCGCGCCCGAACCGATTCTGCTCGGGATGGGCGCGTATTTCATTATTACGCTGTTCGATGGACGCAACGAGGCGCGCGATATCCAGGGCGCATTCGTAAAACGCTTCGGCGAAAATCTTCCGGCCGATAAGCTCAACGACCTGATCGCGACGCTTGATAAGTCGTACTTCCTCGACTCGCCGAGGTTCGCCGATCGCGTGCGCTGCGTGCGCGAGGATTTCCTTTCGAGCCCCGACCGTCCCGCAGTCCACGCCGGTGCCTGCTATGCGAAAGAGCCCGCGCCGTTGAAAAAGGAAATCGAGGGCTTTTTTGCTGGCCCGGAAGGCCCGGGCATCATCGAACCGCCGCGCCGCGAGGGTGCGCTCGCGGGGCTCATCGCACCGCACATCGATCCGCGCCGAGGCGCCGCTGCCTACGCGCATGCTTATGGCTATCTGAAGGCGCACCAGGCACCCGAGCTGGTGATCATCCTCGGCACTTCGCACTATGGCTCCGGGCCCGAACTCTTCAGCGCGACCAAAAAGAACTATGCAACACCGTTCGGCGCGGTGAAGACCGACGCGGAATTCATCGATCGGCTGTCGGCGCGCTACCGCGGCGATCTCTTCGCGGATGAGTTGCTGCATCGCAATGAGCATTCGATCGAGTTTCAGGCACTCTTCCTGAAGTGGGCGCTCGGCAATCACGATTTCACCGTCGCGCCGATCCTCGTCAGCTCGTTTCATGAGATGGTCGTGAGTGGAACTACGCCCGGCAATGATCCGCGCGTCGCATCATTCGTCGAGGCGGTCCGCGATGCGCTTGCGGGCGAGAAGCGCCGCACCCTGATTGTCGCGGGCGTGGATTTCGCGCACATCGGACGCAAGTTCGGCGATACTTTCACCGCCGATGAGGCCGTGGCCGAGCGGGTCAAGGGCGAGGACATGGCGCTCATCGAGTTCATCAAGCGTGGCGATCCCGCGGGCTTTTTCGGCGACATTCTAAAGGATCGCGATGCGCGCCGGATCTGCGGTCTATCCCCGATGTACACCCAGCTCGAGCTTCTCCAGGGACATCACGCAGACCTTCTCAAGTATGGCATCGCGATGGAACCCGACACCGGCTCAGCGGTCTCCTTCGCCAGCCTCGCGATTCAATAGACGATCGCTTCTGGTGCTTGCTCTTCGCGTACGGCGCGACGGGGAGGGAAGAACCTAATAGATGACCTTTTGAAGCCGAGCAAGTACTGGCATCGCCAGTGTTAGGCGACCTACAGAGCGACCGCATCGGCATCAAAATGCTCGACGAAATCGGCTAGGACAACATCATGAGGGCATCTGGCCGGATTCGCAGGAGTACATCGCGCGGGAGCTGGGCGATCTGCCGGCGGCGACGCCGGCGCAAGACCGTCTCCACCAACGGCGCGAGACTATACGGATTTCCTGCCGACTGAAGTTGCGGCCAGGGAATCGGTCTAAGCCAGGCGGACGGCGCCTTGTCTTAGCGGGATCTCACGCCCCTGACGCTTGACCCATACCTGCGTCAATTCCACTCCGAGCAGGAAGATCAATGCCGAGTAGTAGGTCCACATCAGGATAAGCGCGAGAGACCCGGCCGCGCCATACGCGCTGGCCTTTCCGGCATGCGCGAGGTACATCGCGATCAGAAATTTTCCGATCACAAACAAAACCGCGATAAACACGCCACCGACCCAGACATCACTCCAGCGCAACTGCACGTCGGGCAGCACTTTCAGGATCGCGGCGAAGACCACCGCAAACATCGCCAACGACGCGACCATCTCGCCGACGTTGGCAGCACCTGCGAATGGCAGCATCTTCGCGAGTGCCGAGATCACAGAACTCGCGGCAACAGAAATCATCGCGAGGAATCCTGCCCCGACCAGCAGCAGGCCCGAGCGCAGCCGTTTCAGCGCGAAATTGCGCACGCCAGAGCCAACCACTTTCACCTTCCAGGCTTTGTTCAGACACTGCTGAAGTTGCAGGAGAACGCCAGTGGCGGAAAATATCAGACCAACGATTCCGAGCGCGGTTGCGACCAATCCGCCAGTGCGGTTCTGAGCTACGCTGCTAACCATGCTTTGGATTTGCGCGGCCGCGCCAGCGCCCATCGCGCCACTGAGCCTTGCCTGGATTTGTCCGCTTGCCGCTTTCGGTCCGAGAACGAGTCCCGCGATGAAGATGACAATTAGCAATAACGAGGGCAGCGCAAACAGCGTGGCGTAGGCCAGCGCGGCCGCCATTGACGGACATTCATCTTCGGAGAATTCGCGAAAAACGTGCAGCAGGAATTCCTTTGCGGTCGTTAGCATATGGCCTCATCGATCGACTGAGAACGATACGGAATAGCGGAAAAGCCTTCCGTTTGTAACTGAGTGTTAGTAGATGACCCTCTGTTCCATCAGCATCTTGATCTCGGCGTCGGAGAGGCCGAGCAGGCCGCCGAAGATCTCGCGATTGTGCTCGCCGAGATCCGGCGGCAGCGAGTAGTTCAGCTCCGGAACATTGCTCATCCGCACCGGCATGTTGGGAAGAATGCGTTCGCCCACCTCATGATGTTGGATCTTGCGGAAGAAGCCCCATTCCCAGAGATGCGGATCGGCGTGGATCTCGACGCTATCGAGCACCGGACCCGCCGCGACGCCGGCCGCTTGTAGCTCCTTCGCGAGTGCTAGATGTTCGTGACTAGCCGTCCACTTTGCCAGATGTGCATCGAGGTCATCGCTATTCTGCCAGCGGCTGTACTGATCGGCGAACTTGGCGTCACGCGTCCACTCAGGGTTGCCCATCACGCCGCATAGCACTTCCCACTCCGATTGCGCGCCGACCGCGATCGCGATCCACTTGTCGTTGCCGGCGCAGCGATAGGTGTTGTGCGGCGCCATCACGTCGTCGCGATTTCCGCGCGCGCGCCGATCGCGGCCATTCATGAAATAGTCCATGTACCATTCAGGCATCTGGCCGATGACGGTCTCGCCCATGCTCGCATCGATCCACTGGCCCTCGCCGGTACGATTGCGATGGCGCAGCGCCGCGAGCACATGGAACGTGACCGCACTCGCGATCGCGTAATCGGGCCAGGTGCCGCCAGTCTGGCGCGGCGGAGGCGTCGGGTTGCCCGGATCGGGATAGCCTTGCGCGTCGAACATGCCGACGAAGCAGCACGCCATCGGACCCCATCCGACACACGAGGAGGGTTCGAGACCGGTTTTTCCGAGCAGCGAAACCGAGATCATGATGATGTCGTTCTTGACCGCGCGCACCCGATCGTAAGTGATGCCGAGTTTCTTCGCGGCCGGCGTCGGGAAACATTCGAGGACGAAATCGCTTTTGCGAATGATCTCATCGGCGAGGGCGCGGCCCTTCTCCGACGCGAGGTTCAGGGTGATCGCTTTCTTGCCGTAGTTCAGCGCGTGGTAGTAGCCATTGCGATTGGGTCCTCCAATGCGATCGGCCATGCCGGCGGGGTTGATGCGCCCGATGTCGATGTAAACCTGCGATTCGATCTTGATCACCTCGGCGCCCATGGTCGCGAGCCACTGCGCGATCTGGGGACCGTTGATGATCCAACTGAAGTCGGCGACCCGGATTCCTTCGAGTGGAAGTCTTGCCATCGAGATGCCTCCTTCAGATCACGCCGGCGGCGCGCATGCCCTGTTGCTCGGCGAGCGAGTAGCCGAGGCGTCCGAGAATCTCCGCGTTGTGCTCACCGAGCATCGGCGCGCGCGATGGAATGGGCGGCGTCGCGGTCATCTTCACCAGTGAGCGCGGATATTCGAAGCGGCCCGCGATTGGATGATCGATTTCGACGAACGCGTCGCGTGTGCGGAGATGCGGATGATGCGCCGCCTGCGCGACCGTGAAAACCGGACCTATTGTCAGGCCCAACCGCTGGCCTTCATTAACGAGATACTCCGTGTCGTACTGTTTCAGATGCTCGCGGATCATCGGGCGCAGCACATCGTCGTTCTGCTGACGCCCCAGCAGCTTGTCGAAGACCTCGCTCTCGAGTTCTTCCGGATTGTGCAGCAAGTCCTTGAGCGCCTTGTAATGAGCATCCGCCGCCCACAGCGTGTATATGTAGCCGTCCTTACACGGCATCGGTTCGAGTCCAGATGCGGTGTTGGCCCGTAACCGGCTGAAGGGAAGTCCTACATAAGTGTATGCCGCCATCTCGAGTTTCGAGGTGCTCGCGATCGCCTGCCAGCACGGCACATCGATCCATTGGCCCTCGCCGGTCAGGTCACGATGAAAAACCGCAAACATCGAGGAGGCGGCCGCAGCTGTCGCGCCCATCATCTCAGCCTGATGCCCGGGCGCGCGCAGCGGGTTCTCGTGCTCGGCGTCGTCGATCATCGTTGGGGTGTTGTAGCCGGTCAGGCTCATCGCGAACTCGATGAGGTCGGTGCCTTTCCAATCGCGATACGGCCCGGTCTGCCCGAATGGCGTGATCGACGTGACGATGAGTCGCGGATTCAGCGCATGCAGCGCCGCGTAACCGAGGCCGATCGAATCGAGATAGCCGGGCGAGTGATTCTCGATGAGCACGTCGGCGCGCGCGATGAGCTTGCGGAAAACCTCGGCGCCCGTGGGAGTTGCGACCTCGAGGGTCAGGCTCTTCTTGCTGGTATTGAGGTAGAGAAATGAGCCGCTCTTCTCGGGATGCGGGATGTCGCCTGGAAACGGCGGATGCGCGCGCATCGCGTCACCGGCGCCGGGCGGCTCGAGCTTGATGACCTCGGCGCCCATGTCGGCGAACATCTTGCCGCACATCGGTCCCGACACTAGCTGTGCGAACTCAACTACGACCAGATCATCGAGCGCTCTGTTGGCCAAGATGCACCTCCCGCCCGAGCACGGAGCGCCGAATATAGCCCACAAACCGGGGCGTGGTGAAATGAGAAATTAACATACCGATCGGTTTGTGTTTTCCGCCAAAATGGGTAGATATTGTCAAAAGCTCTATAACCCGCGTTCAACTCTTAAACGAGGTAGCCTTATGGCGGAATTCGACTTAGTCATCAAAAATGGAATGGTGGTTGACGGAACGCGCGCGCCGCGTTTCCGCAGCGACATCGGAATCAAAAACGGACGCATCGCAAAGATTGGCCGCATCGCGCATCACGAAGGCGCGAAGGTGGTGGATGCCGGCGGACAAATCGTCGCGCCCGGATTCATCGATCTGCACACCCACTACGACGCGCAGATTTTCTGGGATCCGTATCTCACGATATCCGGCTATCACGGCGTGACTTCGGTCGTGCTCGGCAATTGCGGCTTCGGCTTCGCGCCGGTTCGTCCTAAGGATGTCGAACGCTCAATGCTTACGATGGTCCGCACCGAGGCAATTCCGCTGCGCTCGATGCAGGCCGCGATGAAATTCAACTGGGAGAGCTATCCGCAGTTCATGGACGCGCTCGACGCAGCTCCCAAGGGCGTCAACCTGCTTCCCTACGTCCCGATGAATCCCCTGATGGGCTACGTCATGGGCCTTGAAGAATCGAAGACCGGCCGCATGCCGACGGATGACGAGCACGCCAAGATGCGTCAGCTGCTGCATCAGGCGATGGACGCCGGTGCGTGCGGATGGTCGGCGCAGCGGCTGGTTCCGAACGGACCAAGCTCGGTGCAGCGCGACTTCGACGGCTCGCCGATGAACACCGACGTGATGCACGACGAGACCTGCCTCGAAATGGCGCGGGTGCTCGGCGAACGCGGCGAGGGCTTCCAGGAGCTGACGCTCGCGAGCTGGGATCCGAAGAAGGACGCCGATCACTTCGAGAAGATCGCCGAAGTCAGCGGCCGCCCCATCATGTACGAGGCGCTGGTGACCAACGATCGCTTCCCGCATCGCCATCGCAACACGATGAAGTGGCTGGAGAAGTGCCGTCAGAAGGGCCTGCCGGTTTATGGACAGGGCACCACTACTGATGCCGGCCTGACCTTCACGTTCGAGGACTGGAACCTCTTTGACGACTCCGATGCGTGGCGCGAAGCCACCACCGGAACCGTCGCCGATCGCACCGAGAAGCTCGGTGATCCTCGCCGCCGCGCCGCGCTCAAAGCGCAGATGCCGCGCGAGAGCCTCATCACCAACTATTTCGACGAGATCATCATCACCGAATGCCAGAAGCCCGAGAACAAGAAGTTCGAAGGCATGACGCTGCGCCTCGCGGCGAAAGAAACCGGCAAGGATGTCGTCGACACAATGCTCGACATCGCGGCTTCGGAAGGCCTCAAGACCGAGTTCTTCGCGCCCGCGGTGAACTCGTCCGACCTGATGAAGGAACTCCTCGACTACCCGTACATCACCTTCGGCGTTTCCGACGGCGGTGCTCACACCAAGTTCCTGACAGCGGGACGCTATCCGACCGAAGGCCTGATTCGCTTCGTGCGCGAGAAAAATTGGATGAGCCTCGAGGACATTCATTGGCGCATGTCGGGTCTTCCCGCGTTCTGCGCCGGCTTCAAGGATCGCGGCTTCCTGCGCGAGGGCGCGCCGGCCGACATCGTGGTTTACAACCTCGACCAGCTGAAGGTGCTGCCGGTCGAGATCGCGCACGACCTGCCGGGCGACGAATGGCGCCGCGTGCAGCGTGCCGAAGGCTACAGCCACATTATCGTGAACGGCCAGATCACCTGGGAAGGCGACAAGTTTACGGGCGCGACTCCGGGTAAGGTTTTGCGCCACGGAGCAGCGGCGTAGCGGCTGGACGCTTCCAAAGAGCAAGTGCGATTCGTGGCGGATGTTTTCGGGCATCCGCCACGTTTCATTTTTCGCGATAGAGAATTTCAAATCATGCAGACTGATCACCTCGCACCAGCCGCTCTTGATGTGATGGCGGCCGTCCTCGCGCTAGAACCGGAAATCAAAACGGCATCCTCGACGATTGAAGCGGAGCGCCGACTTCCTCTCGCGCTCGCGCATCATCTGATGGAGGCGGGCGTCTTCAGAATGGGCACGCCGCGCACCTACGGCGGCGGCGAGCTCGATCCAATGAGCCAGGTGCGGGTGGTCGAAGAGCTCTCGCGCATCGAGGGGTCGGTCGGATGGCTGGCGATGATTTCTACTGCCGGCAGCTTCATTCCCGCATTCCTCGAACCTGCTGCGGCACAGCGTCTATTCGGTCCGGTCGAGAGCGTCGTCGCCGGTCAGGTGCGGCCTCCACAGCGCGCGGATTTGGTCGAGGGCGGCTATCGATTGACCGGGACCTATCACTTCGGCAGCGGATGCCAGCATGCGAGCGTTATCACGGCCGGCTGCAACATCTACGAAAACGGCGAGCCACGCCGCCACGGGCGGCATCCGGAATATCGCGTGTTACTGATCCCGGCGTCGAAGGCCTCGATCGTAGATGTTTGGGATACCACTGGTATGCGCGGGACCGGCAGCAATGACATCGTGCTCGACAATGTCTTCGTGCCGTTCAGCGACAGCACGACGATGGCGGACAAGCCTCATGTGGCGGGGCCGCTTTACCGATTTCCCACCTCTATTTTTGGTTTCGCACGCCGGCGTTCCGCTCGGCATCGCGCGCAACGCGCTCGACTTCGTCGAGGAGATCGTCGCGCAGAAGAAAGCGATTCCAGGCGGCCAGCCGATGCGCGAAGATCCGACCGTGCAGGAAACCATTGCCTCGTGCGAGGCTCAACTCGGCGCCGCGCGCAGCTATGTCTACAGCACCCTGGAAGATTTGTGGGAAACGCTAAGCAAAGGAGACAGGCCGGCGCCGAAACAGCGAGCCGCATATCGAATGATGATGACCTACTCGCATCAGGCGGCGAAGCAACTCATCACGACGCTGTACGATACCGCGGCGACCAGTTCGATTTTCCGCTCGAGCAGGCTCGATCGCGACATGCGCGACATCTTAACTGCGTGTCAGCATCGTGTGGTGCACCTCAAGATGTATCGCCCGGCTGGTCGCTTGTTGCTCGGTCTCGATCCGGAAGAACCGATGTTCTGAGGCCTAAGGAATCAGCAACAACTTCCCCGTTGAGCGGCGCGATTGTAGGAAGCGCACCGCATCGGCAGCTTCGGCGAGCGGGAATTTCTTGCCGATCGGGATCGTAAGCTTACCCTCGCGCGAGAGCTGAAATACCGCCTCGAGGCCACGCCGATGGATCTCCTTCATTCCGTAGACCATCGGCACAACGAAGCCGCTGACCTTCTGCGATTTCGGAAACAGCGTGCGACGGACATCGATCGGATCCGGCGCGCCGCCCGCACTTCCGTAGAGAATCAGATGGCCGAACGGTGCGAGGCACGTGAGGCCTTTCTCGAACGTCGGCTTCCCCACCGCATCGAGGATCAGATCGACGCCGCGCCCGTTGGTCATGCGCATCGTCTCCGCAGCAAAATCCTGCTTCTCGTAATTAATCACCTCGCGAGCACCGAACTTCCGCACCAGGTCCGCCTTGTCGTCGCTGGATACCGTACCGATTACCGTCGCACCTGCTGCACGCGCAATCTGCACTGCCGCGATGCCTACCCCTCCCGCCGCCGAATGCACCAAAACGGTCTGATTTGCGCTGGTGTGGTGGCAGGAATGAATGAGGTGCCATGCGGTCAGCACCGCGATGGGAAACGCCGCGGCCTGCTCGAATGGCGTGCCATCGGGAATCGGAATCACCCGCGAGGCGCGCATCCGCGTGAACTCGGCATACGCACCCATGCCGATGTACGCGACGCGCATCCCGGGCGCGAGGCCCTTCACATCAGGCGCGACCGCATCGATGACCCCTGCGCCCTCCATCCCGGGAATATCCGGAAAAACCGGCTTGACCAGATACTGCCCCTGGATGAAAAACACGTCGCCGTAGTTCAGCGCGATGACGTGATTGCGGACGATGACCGTACCCGATTTCAGTTCCGGCTTCGGTACCTCGCGCAGCTCCATCACCTCAGGTCCGCCGAGGCGATCGAATTGGATTGCTTTCATTTGCTCAGCGCCGATCGATGACGACGCGTTCCTTCCCAATCCACATGGTGGAGTTTTTAAAGTCTATAAAGTTCCGTTCGTCCTCGACCGCGATTTCTCCTGCGCGTCGCGCTTCCGGATTGGCGGCCGGAGTCGCGCGATCAATCCACGCTTCAGCATGTCCGGTATAGGGAGGAACGCGCGTACCGCGGCTTTGGCGCAGCTGCTGCTCGATCGGATCCTCGAATCGATGCACCTGGAAATATTTCTTGAGCCCGTTGCCCGCCGACAGCCCGCGTATGATCGGGCCGTGATTGGTGCGCCAGTAGAGCTGTGCTTGCTCGAGCGTCTGGTTGGCATGATGGCGCAGCGGGAAGAAAAGCTTCACCAAGCTACTGCTGGGCCGCGCGACGAGGTCCTCCGTCGGATTCACCTGCGGATACTCATAGGCGAGCCACAGCGGCGAATTCGGCAGATCGATGAACCGCGCTTCGTCTTCCAGAAGCTCCTTGGCGGCGGCCTGTCCCGCCGCACTGCCGAATGCGGTGGCCAGCGCCTCGCGACTCGTCCACCAGAGCTCAGCCACACCATCGTAGGGCGGCTCCATTCCGCCGCGCGCCTTGGCCATCTGCTCGTTCATCGGATCGTCGAGCGTGTGCAACTGTACGTAGCGCAGGATGTTCAGGTTGGTCGCATGTTTCGCGACGATTGGCCCGTGCACCTCATGCCAACGTTTCTGAAACTCCACGAGCGAGATCGAAGGTTTGCGTCGCAAAACAAATTCCAGGCGGATCATTTTTCACCTCATCGCGATGGATGTTGGTCGAGCGATGTTGCCACGTCACTAGCAGTAAAAGCCGCGCGCATCAAAGTGCTCGCCGCCGCGCCGATTTGCGAGTTAATATTTCGGCTATCGAGGAGGTACCCCGATGGACCGAAACGATGAACTCGGAATGTTTCGCAGCGCGCTCGAGATTGCCGGTCTCCCTCCCAACGCCGCGACCCTCCCCGACGACCATCAGATGATCGTCGGCGCAATGCGGATGCATTATCTGGATTGGGGCGGGAGCGGAACGCCGATCGTTTTCCTCCACGGCGGCGGCCTCACGGCGCATACGTGGGATTGCGTCGCATCGATGTTGCGCGAGCGCTTTCGATGCGTCGCGCTCGATCAACGCGGGCATGGCGACAGTGAGTGGTCGCCCGTCATCGACTACCGTATCGCGTCGCACGTTGGCGACATCGAGGGCTTCGTCGATGCGCTGAAACTGGATCGTCCGATCCTCGTGGGGCAATCGATGGGCGGGCTCAACTCGATTGCCTACGCGATTCGAGACAGTGAGAAAATGCGCGCGATGGTGATTGTCGATGTGGCGCCGGAAATCAGCGCGCCCGGCGCGGATCGCATTCGCGATTTCTCCTCGACGCCGGAACTCGATTCGCCCGAGGCGTTCCTCGAGCGCGCGGTGAAGTTCAATCCGATTCGTAATCCAGCGGTGCTGCGCCGCAGCCTTTATTACAACTTGCGCGAGACGCCCGCGGGCAAGTGGACCTTCAAGCATGACCAGCGCCGTCGCACCGATGACGCGATGCGATCTTTCACCGATGATCGTCTGCGGCTTGCATCGGAGGTATCGAAGATCAAATGCCCGACGCTGGTCATGCGTGGTGCGCTGAGCGACGTGCTGACCGATCCTTCCGCCGAGAAATTCGCGCGCTCTCTTCCTAACGGGCGATGGGTGCGCATCGAGAAGTCGGGGCACAATGTGCAGGGCGACAATCCGCGCGCTTTCCTCGATGCGATGCAAACCTTTTTCCACGAAGTTGGCGTTTCCTGAATCATCACTTCGCACTTGATGGGTGACCTCTACTTCGAGTAGCGGATAGATATGAGCGAGGCGAATTCCAACGGCAGGCGAGCCCTCGAGGGCATACGTGTTCTTGACCTGACCTGGCTGCAGGTTGGGCCGCAGGCGACGCGGTTACTCGCGACCTTCGGCGCGCAGGTGATTCGCGTCGAGTGGCGCGAACGCAAAGCGATCGATTTCATCCGCTATGTGCCCCCATTCGCCCCCGATCACGCGAACGCCGCCGGCGGGCGCAGTCAGGGAATTACGCCACGCGGTCACGGCATCCAGGGTAACTACGATCGCGCGGGATATTTCAACAATACCAATCCGGGCAAGTACGGAATCACGCTGAACCTCAATCATCCGAAGGGGCGTGATCTGCTGCGACGAATGGTGCGCGACGCCAACGTGATCTGCGAGAATTTCAGCCCCGGCCAGATGGACAAGTGGGGTCTCGGTTACGAGGACCTGCGCAAGCTCAATCCGCGCATCATTTATATACAGACCACCGGCGTCGGGAAGGCGGGCACGTACAAAGATTACGTGAGCTATGGTCCTACCGCGCAGGCGTTCTCCGGCCTGACCTATCTGTCGGGACTTCCGGAACCACGGCCACCGGCAGGATGGGGCTATTCGTATCTCGATCATTCGCCGGGTTATTTCGGCGCGATCATGCTGATGGCGGCGCTTCGGCGGCAGCGCAAAACCGGCGTCGGATGTTACATCGACATGTCGCAGAGCGAGACTGGCCTGATGCTGTCGGGTACTTCGATCGTCGAGCATCAGATCACCGGGAAGCCGACGGCGCGTTATGGAAACCGGATGCCCTTCCTTGACTGGTCCCCGCATGGTGCTTATCGATGCGAGGGCGATGACAACTGGATTGCGATCTCGATTCAATCCGATGAGCAGTGGCGCGCGCTCATCGAAGAGATGGGCTCGCCCGAGTGGGCGCGCGAAGCGCGCTTCGCAACCGCGGCTTCGCGCAAGCAGCACGAAGACGACCTCGATGCGAAGCTGACCGACTACACCATGCGATGCGAGCGCTACGATCTGATGAATCGGCTGCAAGCACGCGGCATCGCGGCCGGAGTCGTGCAGAAGGCGAACGATCGATTCGACAAGGATCCGCAACTGAAAGCGCGCGGCTACTATGTTGACCTGCCGCACAGCGACATCGGTATCTGGCCGATTGAAGGATTTCCCGCCAAATTGTCGCGCTCGGCCGCCAACATCGGCGGCGAGACGCGCCGCGCGGCGCCTAGGCTCGGCGAGGACAACGAGTTCGTATTCGGCAAGCTGGTCGGCCTGAGTCCGGCCGAGATGGCGTCGCTGAGGGAGGAGGAAGTCATTTGAATTCCGAACTCAACCTCAGCAAATCGCTTGATGGCGTCACGATTCTCGAACTCGGCGACCACCTCGGTGACTACGCCTCGATGCTGCTGGCGGGCCTCGGCGCGGAGGTCATCAAGCTCGAGCCCCCCGACGGTTCGCCATCGCGGCAAATTGGCCCGTTCGCTTCGGACACGCATGACCTCGAGCAGAGCATTTTCTTTTGGCGCTACAACCTGAACAAGAAGAGCGCGCTGCTCGATGTTGACGCTGCGCCTTCCGAAGCGCGCCTCGCCGCGCTCGCATCCAAAGCCGACATCGTTCTGCTCTCGGGCGAATATGAAACCGTGGAACGACGCTTGGGTCTGTGGCGCAAACTCGCCGGGGCAAATCCGCGCCTGATCGTTTGCACCATCACGCCGTTCGGCCTCGATGGTCCCTATCGCGCGCTCAAGGCCACCGATCTGGTGCAGATGGCTATGGGCGGAATCATGGCGGTGTGCGGTTACGATCCTGACGAGGACGACGCGTACGACACGCCGCCGATCGCGCCCGCGATGTGGCATTCGTATCATCTTGGCGGCGAGTACGCGGCCGTCGCGATGATGGCGGCGATCAACTTCCGCGAGCTCAGCGGCGAGGGGCAGTTCATCGACGTCTCGGTACACGAGGCCGTCAACACCTGCACCGAGGTCGCGATTCCTTCCTATGTGTACGCAGGCCAGGTCGTGAAGCGGCAGACCGCGCGTCATGCGGCGCCGAACATCACCCACGCGCGTCTCTCGAAAAGTGCGGATGGCATTTTTATGCTCGCCAGTCTCAGCCCCTTCGAGCGCGAGATGCGCGCGCTGGCGCAGTTGGCGGATCAGGTTGGAATCGCGCACGTACTGGGCACACCGGAATTCGCGCAACTCGAAAAAGACGATCACGTCGCGGCGGCGATCTATCGGCAGGATTTGTTGGAGCAGTTGGTTGAGAGTCTTCCTGCGGACGAGCTTTTCCATCGCGCGCAATCGCAGGGCCTTGCATGGTCACCGATCCGGCGGCCGGAGCAGAATCTGGATGATCCGCATTTCGCGGCGCGCCACAGTTTCGCGACGATTCATCATCCGGAGCTGGGCCGCGACTTGAAGTATCCCGGCACCGTCGCGAGCGACGGTCAGGCACCGCATTTTTCATACACGCGCCGCGCTCCCCGCTTAGGTGAGCATACCGAGGAAGTTCTGAAGCGCGCGGTATCAAGCTGACTCTGGCCTCGCCCTACAGTGGCATCTCCTGGTAGGGGCGATTGGCGAACCGCCCGCAACGATTTCGCGATTGCAGATGATCCTCGCGATTGCGTCATCTGGTGGGGGTCGTTCACGAACGACCCCCACCAGGAAAATTCAAACCCAAATCGCGGGAACCGATGAGACGCAACATCGGTTGACTATCCAGATTGGCGAAGGCGCGGGCAATCGGGAAGTTCCCAATCCGCATCGCGTTGAGTTGATTGCGGAGCTTATTCCCTCGGGCAGCTCCCATCCAAAGACGATCTCATCGCCGAGGCCCTGCTGCCTCATCTCGATGCGGCCTACAATTTCGCGCGCTACTTGGCGCGCAACGATGCCGATGCCGCCGACGTGGTCCAGGAGGCCTACCTGCGCGCGATGTGCTACAGCGACAGCTTCACCGGCCAAAATCCGCGTCCGTGGCTGTTCGCGATCGTGCGCCACACCTTTTCGATGCGCAAGGGGAATATTCCGGCTGAAGCCGCGGTACCATTTGATCAGGACCTGCATCGCGAGGACGAACCATCAGAAATTGCCGGCCCCTCAGCGCGAAGCGTGCCATGCGCGTCGTCAACGAAGCCGTCGAAGAAATGGTCGGTCGACTATCGCGAGATGGTTGTCCTTCGCGAATTCGAGGCTCTATCCTATAAGGAGATTGCGCGAGTGACCGGCGCGCCGGTTGAGACCGTGATGTCGCGGCTGGCTCGGGCGCGCGACCAGTGATCCGCGCGATCCAGCGCCGAATGGTATGAGAGTGTGACCTGCGACGAAGTAACCAGCCTCCTCGATGCGTGGTATGACGGCGAACTCGATGCGCCACGCAGCGCCTTGCTCGAGCGCCATCTCGAGGAATGCACCGGATGCGCCGCGCTGTCTGAGGCGCGCTCTGCGTTGAGCGAGGTCCTGGTCAAAAGCGCGACGCGCTACGCCGCGCCCGCCTCGTTGCGCACAACCATCGAGGCGCAAATGTCGCGGCCACCGCAAGTCGTGAGCCCTACACGCCAGTCAGAAGCTCGTCGCATGGTGCCGTGGCGAGGTTTCGCAATCGCCGCGTCGTTTCTACTTTTTGTCATGATCGGATGGAACGTATGGCTGCTGCAGAGCAGCGCGCCGTCGCCCAGCCTCGAAAATGACATCGTATCCGATCACGTCCGGTCGCTGATGGCAAATCATCTGTCGGATGTGGCCTCCGAGAATCGCCACACCGTCAAGCCGTGGTTCATGGGCAAGCTCGATTACTCACCGCCGGTCACCGACCTCGCGAGCGACGGCTTCAGGCTGATCGGCGGGCGCCTCGACTATGCGGGCGGCAAGCCGGTTTCGGCGCTGGTCTATCAGCGCGGCGCGCACATCATAAATGTATTCGTGTGGCCGACGCACGAGGGCGACGAAGCGCTGCCGCAGCCGCGCTGGTCAAATGAAAAAGGCTATCACGTGGCGAATTGGACCAACGACGGAATGACCTACTGGGCGATCTCCGACGTCGATCCCACCGAACTCACGCGCCTGGTGAATCTTTTGGGTGCGAAGTAGGGCCTGCTCCCTTCGATAACAGCACATTGTCGATGAGGCGCGTTTTGCCGACGCGCGCCGCGATCGCCATCACAACCGGAACGTCGAGCGAGGTCGCGGGCTCCAATGTCTCCGCATCGACCACCTCGACGTACTCGACCGCGATTCTGGGGCGGCGGAGAATCTTTGTCGCCAAACGCACCAGCTCCTCGGCGCTGCACGCACACGCGAAATTCTTGCGCGCCGCCGCAATCGCGCGGCTCAGCGCGAGAGCATCGCAATGTTGCTCGGGCGTGAGATAGGCGTTGCGCGACGACATCGCGAGGTTGTCAGCCTCGCGTACAATCGGCATCGGCACGATCTCGATATCGAAATTCAAATCGGCCACCATCCGCTGAATCGCGCGCAGTTGCTGAAAATCCTTTTCGCCGAAAAACGCGAAATGGGGTTTCACGATGTTGAACAGCTTCGCGACCACGGTGGTGACGCCGCGAAAATGCCCCGGGCGTCCCTTGCCGCATAGACCGCGAGTCAACTCGGTGACTTCGACCCAGGTCTGCGCGCGCGGCGGATACATGTGCGATGCTTCGGGCGCGAAGACCACCTCGACCGGCACGGTTTCCATCATCGCGCAGTCGCGGGCGAAGTCGCGCGGGTAGCGTGAGAGATCCTCACTGGGACCGAACTGGGTGGGATTCACGAAAATCGACGCCACCACCTTCGATGCGCGGCGGCGCGCCTCGCGCATCAGGCTCAGATGGCCCGCATGCAGGTAACCCATAGTGGGCACGAATCCGATGCGTTCGCCGCGCACACGGGCCGCGTCAGACCAACCCATCATCTCGCGCGGATGCCGAATCACGTGAATGCTCATGATCGTTTCCCCTTTAGTCCGTACGAATGTTCCGGGCCCGGAAAGCTGTGTTCTTTGACTTCGCGTAGATATGCGAGCGTTGCCGCCGATGCGTGATTCCACAAGCTGGCGTAGGGTTTGGCGAAGCGCGGCACGAAGTCCGCCGACAGCCCGAGCATGTCGTGCATCACCAGCACTTGGCCGTCGCAATCCGCGCCGGCGCCGATGCCGATCGTAGGCACCGCGAGCATCGAGGTGATTTCCCGCGCGAGCGGCGCCGGAATTCCTTCCAGCACGATCGCGAACGCACCCGCCGCCTCCAGCGCCTTCGCGTCATCGATGAGGCGCTGACGGCATCCGGGCGCGCTGCCCTCGCGACTGCCCTGCACGCGATGGCCTCCCATCCGGTGGATCGATTGCGGCGTCAGCCCGATGTGCCCCATCACCGGGATGTCGACCTGGGTGAGGCGCGCGACGGTCTCGGCGACCGTGATGCCGCCCTCGAGCTTCACCGCCTCGGCGCCGCCTTCCTTGATGAGGCGGCCGGCGTTGCGCAGCGCATCCTCAGCGCTCACCTGGTATGAGAGAAATGGCATGTCCGCGATGAGCAACGCGCGCTTGCGCGCCCGCGCGACGATGCGGGTGTGGTAGAGAATCTCCTCGAGCGTGACCGGCAGTGTGCTGTCGGCGCCCTGCACCACCATCGCCACGCTGTCGCCGACCAGCAGCGCGTCGACGCCGGCCTCATCGAAGATGCGCGCGAAGGGCGCGTCGTAGGCGGTCAGCATCGTGATGGGCGAGCGCGCCGTTTTCATCGCGGCGAGGTCGGTGATGCGAACTTTCTTTGGCTGATCCACGTTGGTGCTCCTTCAAACAAATTCGGAATAGAAATCGGGTCCGTGTGGAACCGACGACCCCGAACATAGGAGCACGCTCTTGCCAATCAGTGTGGGAATGGCGATTCGAGAGCGCTCAAGTCTCAGAGTCCCGGTCCTTACTTCGGATCCAGGCGCGAGCCCAAGCTATTTTTCACTCGCGCGATCGCCGCGCGCGAGATTCACCTTTTGAACTTAGCGATCGGCCATCTGAATGCAATCCCTCACGCGCATTTTTTTGAAAGGATCAAAGTTTCCGCGCCGCAACGAACAGCACGAACGCGGAATGATGATGCAGGCGGGCGAGGAACTGCATGTCCGGGTGCGCTTCGATCAACTCTGCAGTTGGCCGCGGCTCGTGCACGCGCTCGATCCGAAACCCCGCCGCGCACAGTCCGTTGATGTAATCCTCCAGGCGATCCGGAAAATAGACAATCGTGAACGGCGACGCGTCATCGAAACCCCACTTTTCGAGGTATGCCTCGTCGCCCCAGTAGGTGGGAACCAGGCGGCCTTCGATGCGGCCTGCCGAATCTTTTCCCCAAGTCGGTCCGCGCCCCATGAAGCATGGATGAAGCACGCTGAAGTAAAATCCGCCTCCCGGGCGAATTACGCGTAACGTCGCGCGCGCGACGGCCGGAAAATCGGCGTGTCCATCAGCGCCATGGTCGATACCGCGGCATCGAAGCTGTTGTCCGCGAACGAGCGCAATTCCGCCGCCGACTCCAATTGGTAGCGAATCCCGAGCGGCGCGCGCGCTTCCTCCTGCCGCGCGAGTTCGCGCATCCCAGGTGAAATGTCGACGCCGGTCATCCTCGCGCCGCGCCTCGCGAGGGCGCGCGTGTTGCGGCCCTCGCCGCATCCGAGATCGATCACGCTCTTCCCTGCCAGGTCGGGAAGGAACTCCATGAAGCGTGGACTGGTGAACACCTCATTGGTGCGATCGTGGCCTGCGCGTACTTCGGTCGCCCACGTCGACGCGTTCGCATCCCACGCTGCGGCAACTTCGCTCACACCGATCTTGCTCATTCGCACCTCCACGCTCAGAGGTTGGCAGAACGAGAGCCGACAATCTCACGCCTCTGCGGGGAAAAAAGAAGCGGCGGCGCGATGCCCATCGGCCGCAGCTTCGGGGCACGGAGTTGGGGGAGAATTCCGGCCCGCCAGATACCTCACTGCGCCACTATCGTCATGTTCATGTTGCCGTGAGACCGTACCCGCAGTTGTGATCGCATATCACCTGGTAGGTGCCCGGATCCTTGGGCGTCACCGTGATGTCGTTCGTTTTGGCTGGATCGATGTCGGTATCGATACCGAGCGCGCGCTGGAAAAATCCATGCACCCGATCCTCGCTCACCAGATGCAAGGTGGACGGGATCGCGCTTCTTCAGCGTGAGCTGGTCGGGTGAGAACTCGAACTTTTTCGCCTTGATCTCGATAACTCGCAGTGGCGCAGCCGCCCGCACGCGAAGCGCGAGAATCGCCGCCATCGACAATGCGCACAACCCTGCCAACAAAATCGATTTGCTCCTCATCCGAGTACTCCTGCTTTCATGATGTGTTGAATGCCGGACCGTCCGGCGAATTCGCGCACGTTAAGCTCGACGTAGTTGACCGCGACCGCGCCGCCTGGGCCTTCGTCGTCCATCCGGCGGCCAAGGTTTTTGAACAGATCGCCGGCGATCCTTGGAAAACGAGCGCCGGTCGAGAGTGTTTTCTATCGCGATGATCACTCCCTTTGCGAGCGCCACTGCTTGTGGCGTCTGTCGCGTATACTGATCGGAGGCGCAATTTATTCCCGAACCGGCGAATTTGCCGATTTAGATAGGGATTTTCGGACTTTGGCGGGTCTTGGCCTAAACCGCTTCGCATGGTACGGAGTGCTAGACTCGGAAGGGTAACGGTCGTTCAGGAGGTCATGCGGTTATATGAACGTCACGGTTTTCACCATGCATGGCTGCAGCGCGTGCAATCACGCGAAAGAATTTCTGGCTCGCAACGGCGTTGAATTTACCGAGCGCAACGTTTCCGAAGATTCCAAGGCGCGCGAGGAGTTGCTCGCGATGGGCTACCGCGCGGCGCCGGTCATCAAGGTCGACAATCAGACCATGCTCGGCTTCGACGCCGATAAGCTTCGACACTTCCTCGGATTGAAGGGCTAGCGAGCCGACTTCGAGCAGCAGCTACCAAAAGAAAAATGCGCTCCAGAGGGGGTGCCTTTTTTGATTCACGATTCTAATGCTTGCGGGTCGCGCACGATCCGCATCCGCCGGATTCGCATCCGCCCCCGGATTTCGGCTTGTCATCGGGGCGGTAGCCGATCTCGTAGCCCTCGGCCTCCAGCTCGGAAGCGGTCAGCCATCGCAACGACTCGACGATGGCGCCGTCGCAATGCACGCAACATCGGACCTCATCGCCGCGCTCATCGAGGGTGACGTAGGTGAGCACCGACTTCGCGCACGGCTCGCATCGCGCGGTCGGGAACGCGGAAGTGTTCGGAACGGTCTCGCGCATGGGCGTTAGAGTAGCATCCTCGGAAAGTTCACGCAGCCTTGTGAGTTACTGCGCTGCCTGGGCTTTTTTCATCAGCACTTGGGCCTGCTGCCTTCGCTAGGTTCAGTCGCAGAGCGCATCGGGAATCACGACATGCCGTCTCCGGCTGCTGTGGGTTCCCCATGACGACCATCAGAAGTTTGAGGTTCGAGGAGCTATAGATGCTTCCCCGTTCGCACCCCTGAAATTTAAGCGCGTCATGCTCCGCATCGAGGTCTACGAACACCCACAATTCGGTGTCCATCTGCCCAACAGCACGAGCGAGATCAGCGCGATGGCGAGCGCGATCGCGCCGTCCAGCGTGCCGATCGTCGACGACACGCTCAATCGTTCCAGCGGCCGGCCATCAGAAGTCCCAGCTTCTCAGGCGAACGATCATCTGGCTCGGTCGCGCGAACTTTCCCGCGACTGATGACAAACAGGCGGCTCGCGATCGCGAGCAACTCCTCGAGATCGCTTGAGATGAGCAGCACCGCGCCACCATCGGCGGCAAACTCCAGCAGAGTGCGATGCACATCAGCGGTCGCGGAGAGATCCAGTCCTCGAGTCACGTTGTGCGCGACGATGACGCGAGGATTCTGGGTCATCGCGCGCGCCACCTCGAGTCGTTGGCGATTGCCGCCCGAGAGCGACGATGCGAGCGCCTCGGGTCCGGCGGCGCGCACGCGAAACACCCGCAGCGCCTCACGGCAAAGTTCCATCGCGCGCGGAACGTTGAGCCATCCACGGCGAGTCATCCTCGCGCGGACCGGCTCGGCGAGCAGAAAATTTTCCCACAGGCGCATGTCGAGGATTAGGCCATCGAGGTCGCGATCCTGGGGGATAACCGCCATCGCGGAGCCGTTGCCGCTCTGCGCAACACGAAATGATCCCGAGGTCGCGGGGCGCGCACCGGCCAGCACTTCGACCAGTTCAACCTGGCCGTTGCCATCGACGCCCGCGACGCCCGCGATCTCGCCCGCATTCAGGCGCAGTGAAATTCCGTCGAGGTGCGTGACACCGTCATTCCGATAAGAGAGATTTTCGATTTCGAGCAGCGTGTCGGTATTTGCTACCGGTTGGAGGTTGGCCTGCGGCGGAATCGTCAGCTCGCCGATCATCAGACGCGCCAGCGCGGATTCATCTGATTCGGCGGGAGTTGTCTCCGCCACCAAACGGCCGCCGCGCAGGACCGTGATACGGTCCGCGACCGCGCGCGCCTCGGCAAGTTTGTGCGTGATGAGAATCACAATTCGCCCTTCCCCGCGCAGTCGCCGGAGGAGGTCCAAAAACGCCGTCAGCTCACTCGGCGTGAGGACGCCGGTGGGTTCATCGAGGATCAAAACGCGCGGGTCGAAGCTCAGCGCGCGCAGGACCTCGAGGCGGACGCGTTCGGCGACCGACCGGTCGGCGATGATCGCGCGCGGCGGCGGCAACTCGAAGCCGAGATGATGCGCGAGGTCGCGTGCCTTGGACGCCACCGCATCCAAATCAATCCGCTGCAGCCCCAGGCCTCCGCGGTCGCGGCCGAATCCGCCCAGTGCGAGGTTCTCTTCCCAGGTGAAGCGCTCGAACAGCATCGGGCTCTGGTGCACCGCGGCGATTCCCATCCGCAAGGCGGCGTCGGGCGAGCCGAGCGAGAGCGGCTTTCCCTCGAGGAGCACGGTTCCCGCATCGGGACGAACGCGCCCGGTGAAAACATTCATCAGGGTGGTTTTACCGGCGCCATTCTCGCCGAGGAGCGCGTGGATTTCGCCTGCGCGCGCGATGAAATCGACGCCATCGAGGGCGACGGTTCGCCCGTATCGCCGGGTGATGGATTTCGCTTCGAGCAAGCCGCTCAGTTTCCGGCCGCGGGATAATGCTGGCGGATGTAAGCGATGGCCGCCTCGCGGTCGGCAATTGCGCCATCGAGTTGCAGGTCTTCGAGTTCCTGCAAAATATTTTTGAAGGCGGGTCCGGGCTTGAATCCCATCCCGATTAGATCCGCGCCGCTGATAAGGCGCGGAGGCCGCATCTGGGCCGGCGTCATCTGCGTCATCGCGTGGCGGCAGAAATGGTAGAAGCCTAGGTACGAGCTCGATGCGAGCGCGTCCATCCTGCTGATTTCGAGCAGCTCGTCGAAACCGTCTTCAGTGAGCATGCGCTTGAGCGTCGAGGTGCGCATCCGCGGCGCCATCGTCAGCTTCAAATGATTTTTCACCAGGTAGGCGACGCGTTCCTGCACCGCGCGCGAGCGGCGGAGTCGCGCGAGAATATCGATCGCCATCTCGGCGCCAATCTCGGTGTGTCCGTAGTAGGTAACCTTGCCATTTTGTTCGGCGCGGGTTTGCGGTTTCGCGATGTCATGAAACAGCATTCCGAACGCGAGGCTCTCGGTGCAGCCGGGGTTCAGCATCGCGATGGCGATTTTCGTATGCACGTAGACGTCGCCCTCGGGATGATAATTTGCGGGCTGTTCGCATCCGATCATAGGCAGCACTTCGGGGAGCACCTCTTTCATCAGGCCGGTCTCGACCATGATGTCCATGCCGCGCGCGGCGCCACCTTCAGTCATCAGGCGGACAATTTCCTCACCGATGCGCTCGGCGGAAACCTTCGACACCATCGGCGCCGTCAGCCGCATCGCCTTATGCGTCTCGGGCTCTATGGTGAAATTCAGGCGCGCGGCAAAGCGCGCGGCGCGCAGCACGCGCAGATGATCCTCGGCGAAGCGGTCGTAGGGATTCCCGATCGCGCGAATGATCCCGGCGCGCAGGTCGCGCATACCACCAACCGTATCGATGAGGCGATCCTCGAAGGGGTCGTAGTACATGCCGCCGATGGTGAAGTCGCGGCGCTTCGCGTCCTCCTCGATGGTGCCGAAGCTGACCGACGAGGGCCGGCGGCCATCGACATAGGGCGCGTCGGCGCGAAAGGTCGCTACCTCGAACGGCTCGCCCTCGATGATCACCATGATGACGCCGAACTTCGCGCCCACCGCGACAGTGTTGTCGAACAGGCGCTGCACCACCTCAGGACGCGCATCGGTCGCGATGTCGTAATCCTTGATGGGAATTCCGAGCAGGCGATCGCGCACGCATCCGCCGTTGAAGAGCGCGATGAAGCCGTTGTCGCGCAGGCGGCGCAGGATCGCGCGGGCCTTCTCTTCCTTCGAGGTCATGGTGGGCATTTTAGCGGAGTGGGAGGGTGGATCTTCAAGGCATCGTGGTGTGCGTAGACACCCTGACCCGGTTGTCACGATTGTCGCGCAGCCAAAAAGCGACAATCGCGCCAACCGACCTCTCTCGCGGAAAAACGCGGGAGAGGAGGGCTTTCGATAGTTATTCGCGGCGGTCGAAGCGGCCACCGAGCGTAATGCCGCCGTCAATCGCGATCGTCTGACCGGTAACATTTTGCGCCTGCTCGGAGCATAGCCATGCGACGGTGCGCCCGATGTCCTGCATGGTCTGCTCACGGCCGAGCGGCACTATGCTTTTCACCGTTGCCTCGAAGGTCGCGCGCGCTTTCGCGTCGCCACCGCCGAGTGCCGCGCCGAGGTCTTCCCACACGCGCGTGTAGATGAGGCCGGGAGCGACCGCATTGACGCGGATGCCCTTGGGCCCGAGCTGCAGCGCGCACGTCTTGCTGTAGGAAATCACGCCCGCTTTGGCGGCCGCGTAGGCCGCGAGGAACGGACTCGCGAGCTGTCCGGCAATCGAGGCGGTGTTGCAAATCGCCGCGCCGGCCTTCATTCGAGGCGCGACCTCGCGGGTCACGATATGCACCGAGTTGAGGTTCAGGTCGACATAGCGCCGAAAAATCTCGACGGTTTCCCATTCGCCCTCGCGCCCATGCTCGAACCACGCGCGCTCGCCGCCGCCGGCGTTGTTGCATAACGCGGCGGGATTCGGTCCGAGCTTCGCGACGATCGCTTCGATGGCCTGATGGACCTGCTTTTCGTCGGTGACATCGGCGGTGAAGCCGTGAACTTTTTTCGCAATCGCGTCGGGCGGGGGCGCGAGCCTGAGATCGATGACCGCGACCTCATCGACGACGTTATGTTCGAATAGTGCATTGACGATTCCGAGGCCGAGGCCGCGCGCACCGCCGGTTACAATTGCGTAGGACATACTTCTCTCTCCAGACCTCTCCCGGCGCAGTAGCGCCACCCTCTCCCTGAAGGGAGAGGGAAAAAGGAATTCAGAAGCTTTCTTAAGCCTTCAGCGCCCGGATGGCGCGCTTGTTGCCGCTCACGCGATCCTCGTTGACAGGATTGACGAACACGATCACGGTGCCGAGGCCGGGCGCCGCCAGCTCCGCGAGGCGTTCGCGAATGCGCGATTCGGGTCCAACCAGCAGCGCGGAATCGATCAGGTTGTCGCTCACCGCGGCCATCGCCTTGGGTTCATCGCGACCCGCCGCGCGAATGCCCTCGATCTCGGTCTTGAAACCGGCGTTGGCGAGCATGTTGCCGTAGTAGCGCAACGCGCCGTAACGCGAGAGCAGCTTGCGCGCGGGACGCCGCGCCGCTTCGAGGTCATCGGAAATGAACGCGGTCGCAAACAGCGTCGGCTCGATATCGGCGACGTTGCGATTTGCCTTTTGCGCGCCCTCAGCCAATTCGCCCAGCGCCTGCTTAACCCGCGCGGGCGGGAAGAAATTGAAGATGACGCCATCGGCGATTTCGCCCGCGAGCCTCACCATCGGACGCGACACGCCCGCGAGATAGATGGGCAGTTTGGAGGTAACCTTGGGACCGGTGCGGCCACCATCGATCGACTTGCGCAACGTGGTGACCACCTCGCGCATCTTCGCCATCGGCTCGCCCATCTCGATGCCGAGGATGGTGTTCATCTCTTTGTGGCCGGTGCCGAGCCCGAGAATGAAGCGCCCGCCGGTGAACTCCTGCACCGCCGCCGCTTCATTGGCGAGCAGCGCGGGATGACGCAGGTAGATGTTGGTGATCGCGGTACCGAGTTTGATGGTCCGCGTATGCTGTCCGATGCCGAGGCAGTAGGCGAGCGAGTCGTTGCCGGCCTCCGTCATGAAGACGCCGGCGAGACCATTGTCCTCGACGCTTTTGGAGAGGTCGACGATCGTCTGTGGTGGAGTATCGGGCATCGCCGAGAGGGCAAGCGCGATTTTGGTTGCGGGCATGGTGGAGTCCTTATCGATAGCCAAATTGTTTTGGTGCGAGCCGGAAAGCCTGAAAGTTTCATCCTCGATGCTTGCGCGTCAAGCACCGCGAGGGAGAAAGGCGAGGGCAGGGATCAGCTGCCGCTCGATGCCGGCTGGACCGCCGCGAAGAAATCCATGATGCGCTTGTGATTGACGCCGAAGTCGCCGACCCCATCACGTGACTTGGATCGCATCTCGCACAGGCTTCCGCCGCCGTCGCCCGGACGCACCTGGATGATAAAATCGTCGTTGAAGTGAAACAGCCCCGAAGTTGAATAGCCCTCGATGGTGCGCGAGGTGGGATCGGTAACTGTGATGGTCCAGGTAGGCATTTGTGCAGCGGCGCGCTGGACGGCCTTGAAGGCGTCGTCGGGCGGTTGGGGCATTTTAAGCGGCGCGAGCGGCCCATAACCCTGCAACTGTTTGTCTGCATATTTGGCCTTGTCGTACTTCATGTCGCGGCCGTGATTTGCATTGAGCTGCTGGGCGTTGGCGAACTCGGGAGGATTGTCGAAGTCAGTTGTGATGTCGTTAATTGGCGGGACCTTGGGACCGGTCAGCATGATCAAGGCAACCGGCAAGATGGTAAGTGCGCCGAGGATGGTGCCGACCACCGCGCGAGGACGAGCCGCGGCGCGCATCGGGCTACGGGTCGCATAGATCCCGATCAGTCCGAGGATCAACGCGATAATCCCAACCAGAGTGCCGAGCAGAAAAATCGAGAAGCCGAGAATTGGCGTGACCCAACGCCAATGGGCGCCGACGACCCCCGCCCCGAGCATCGCCACGGCCAGCAAACTGTCGAAGAACGCGAGCCATGCAATGATCATAGTTCCCCCGGGCTAAACGAGATTCCGATTGGTGCGGCTGCTCGCCGCAGAGGTCGCATCCAACTTATTTCCTGACTCCCCGCACCACGAACTGCGGCAGCACAAAGAAAAACGTTCCCTGTTCAATCGCGCGATCGATCGAGGCCAGCCCCGCCGCGATCTCACCGTCGGCAACCTTTCCCGAGTAGTGCGCATAGCGCGCGAAGCTGGCCTTGAGCATCGGCAGCGATCGCCCCGCCGTATCGGCGCCGGCTATGATTTCGACTTTCACATCGATGAGTCCCGCCTCGCGAAAGTGGCCATACAGCATCCGTCCGATGCGCGGCTGATTGATCGCGATCGACTTCGATGCCGCCAGCACGCGCTCGTTGCGCTCGCGATTAGCGGCGCCGGTCTCGAGCACCAGCAGGTCCCAATCGCTATCGGACGCGACGACGATTCCACCGGGCGCCGTCACCCGCGCCATTTCCGCAACAGTATCGGCGGCGGAATCGACATACTCAAGAACATTTTTGCAAAACAGGCGATCGAAACCGGCATCGGGAAACGGCAACGGAGGAAATCCGCTATGGGTGAACTGGATCGGAAGTTTCGCCTCGCGAGCGCGCTCCGTCGCTCGCGCGACGAACTCCGCGTTGATGTCGACGCCGGTCACTTTGCCCGAGGGCGATACGCGCCGCGCGAGTTCCATCGTCGTATGCGCGGGGCCGGAGCCGACATCGAGGACGCGCAGTCCAGGCTTCAGCTCCAGCGGACGAATGATTGGCTCCAGTGCGGGATGGTAACCGAGGATCTGGTCATACGCCGCGTGGCGCTCGGGTTCGATATCGATCCAGTGCTGTTTGTAATAGGGCGTGGACATGGTGATGCTCCCGCCTCTTCGTATCTCAAGCGCGCGAGTATTAAAAGCCGCAATCAGTGGAGAGCGAACCCTATCCGCTTGACCCTTGCGCTTCCAACATCTGCGAGGTCGCGGTCAGATGCAGCGTGACGACCGACATGAAGGGAATCTTCAGGCTGTAGTTGTAGTTGATCACAACTTTCGCATCGTTGCGCCCGCTCATGTTGGCATCGCTAACCCAGCTGGAGGTTACGTTGCCATTGCCGTTATTGCCGGTGCAGTCGGCGCAGGTCAAATGCAACTGGGGGGCGACATTAACCGCGACTTGTTCGATAGTGGCAGCACTTGCGGGATTGAGGCTGTTGGGACCGTTCGCGACTGCATACCGGACCGCTTCTTCAGCGGCAGATGACATGCTGTTGTACGCCATCACCGCTTCTCCCATAAACATCACTCCGCTTAGAAACAGCAGGAAGGCGGTCGCGACCATCGAAAATTCCACCGCGGATTGGCCGCGGGGATGGGATTTAGCGCGGGTCACGCTCACGATCCGTTCTGCCCCGAATTCTGGACCTGCATGATGGCGGTCGCCGACATGTTGGTCGTTTGTGGAACCCCCGGATAGTGCACCAGGGTGGTGAATGTCGCGGTTGTAGTTACAGTCACGTAGGACGCCTGCGAATTCGCGCCATTACAGTAACTGGTGGCGCACGCGGTCACCCCGGACGGAGGCGAACAAGTACACGAACTGGTAGTGACATTGCTCGAGCCAAAGCCGGGAATGTTGACGGCGTTTGCGATGGCTGCGGCCGTGATCCCGGTCGAATCGGCCGCGTTGCCGACGGTTTGCGAACCGTACTGCGCGCCTGCGCGCGCAGCTGCAATGACCTCCTGGTTGAAGTAAAACGCGCGCCCGAAATCAGCCGTCCCCACTAGCAATAGGCCTAGTAGCGGAGCCGCAAACGCCAGTTCGGTCGCGGCTTGTCCTCGCCGGAAGAATCGCCCCAATCGCACAGAGTCCTCCCCATCCCTCCGGGTTACTTGTAAAGCGCGCTAGTTACGATGGGCGAAAGTCCATTTGAAAGCGAAGAATAATCGCAATGATGAGTCTGAGTGGTATTTCCGGTTAAGGTGACTGAATCCGCGACCACGATGGTATAGCCATGGCTGCTGGAATTTCCCGCGAAGGTGCACGAGGCCCCGGGTGTGTAGACGGCTCCATCGCAGGTGGAGCTGGAGTCAAATTTGACCGTGCAACTTGAACCGGTGTGCCCATACCATGAGTGGCTGCCACCGCCGACCGAGGCATCCTGGGTGAAGAGCATGCCCTTGCACGAGCCAGAAGTGGGTGCGCTGAGGGTGCAATGAACGCTGTCATTGTTGTGGCCGCCGCAGCTGATGGTGCCGTTGGAGTATCCGTCGCTCGAAGTGTCAGCGGTGTTGTGAAAGGTGCATCCTGTGCCGCTGAGCGTGCAATGGCCGGAGATATTCAGGCCGCCTCCACCGCAAATGTACGTTCCCGGAGCGAAGTTGACCGTCGGGCTGTTGCCATAAGAATCGTCCGCGATGGTGATGCCGCCGCAGTAGGTTCCCGGCTGTAAGTTGACAGTATTGTTCCCGCAGATAGAAACGTTACCCAGGAAGGTGTACGAGCCTGAAGAGAAGTTGGCGGTGCAACCGGAGGCATTAGGCCCAATTTCGATGCTGGGCGTCACGGTACTGCCCCACCTATGTCCGCCGCCACCTCCCACATATTCAAACCGACCGCCCCATTGATCGGAGCCGCCGGTGCGAACGAAGCCCAGGGAAGCATTGCCCCAATTTCCACCCGCGTCGTCGGCTTCGGCATACATGAACCTCGAAACCGCGCTTCCCCACCATCCGCCGCCGGAGGTATTCACACATTGATACTGCCCCGGATTGAAGTTGCAGGTCACGTTCTGGCATACCGGCTGACCGGAGCCGCCGCAGCTGATGTGATTGCCGCAATTTCCACCCGAGAAGGCGACAGTAATTGGCGTATAGGTGTGGGTCTGGGAATTGTAGGGCGACTGGATGGAATGCCCGCAATTGCTGCTGCCACCGTCATAAACCGCATTTGAAGGTACGGTACAGGTGCTGGTGATCGTGTTGGTTCCGGTGTTGTTGGTGCTTTGGCGTGTGCAGCTACTTGGCGAAGGCGGGGTCCAAGAACTGAAAGGATCCTGGACCGGTCCGCATCCGGTCTTCACGTTGGATGGAACCGTTCCGCTGGTTCCCCCCACCACGCTGATGCTGCCTGCGGTTATCGAGCCACCATTTTTCACCGTCAGTGACGAGGAGCTGGTGGAGTTGCTCACGACTCCGCAACTCACGTTGACGGTTGGGCCATTGATGGTGACTCCGGGGCCCGAGCTGTTCGTCGCGACAATCGTATTCTGTCCGCTCGTGCTGTAGGTCGCGGCCGAAACCGAGATGGGAACCGTCTTAAAGCCCAAAACCCCAAGGAAATAGGTCGGCATCGTTCGCGTGATCGTGACCTGGACGCAGGTGCCGCCCGGACATGAGGAGCCGCTTGGTTGCGTCACGCTCACCGTGGTGTTTTGTGTGCCATTGGTAAAGCCATTGAGCGTGGCGACATCGGTCGCGGCGGTCGCATATCCGGAGCTGTTGGTGGTTTCGGTCGCATTCAGGCCGGCCACTGCGGCCGCATCGGCCGCGGTCTGAGCTTTGCGTTTGACGGCCCAAAGAACACCGACATCGGCGGCCAATCCCAGAAATCCAAGCAGGATAGTCACGGAAATGGCAACCAGAATGGTAACCTGTCCTCGTCGTGCGCGCAGGAATTTCATCTCCAAAATGCCCCCTTAAGCTAGGGAAACGTGTTCACGTCATTAAGCAACGTCTATGCCGCTAATTAGATGATTAAAGTAACGTTAACCATTACTAACAGTGCATTGATGCTACAAGAAGGGCAAAATCCGCAATTTCTCCAAGCCGCTTTGTATCGCTAGAGCAACAATATATTGCTAGAACACTACAAAATTGGAGAAAACTGAAAAGACGATGTACGACCGTCCGGCCGAATTACAGAAGAAGATACGCACACGACAAGCCCAACCTTGTCAATGACGATTAAAATTGGTGTAGCTATGTGCAAAGAAGAGATAATAGGTCCCGATCATTGGCGATCACGACGCTTCATTTGCAACAATGCCCCGCACTATCGAGAGTTGCAGGACGTGCTCTTGACGTGCCCTTGATGTTGGCAGATGCGAAACAACGCGCGAGGGTTGCCCGCTCCTCAGGTGCGGCCCGCAGTTCCCATGAGGTTCCGGACTCCTTCTTCAACCGAAACCTTGGGTCGCCATCCCAGTATGCGAGCAGCCTCGGTCGTATCCGCGAGGGTATCGCGCATGTCGCCCTTGCGCCCCTCCATGCGCACCCGCTGACCGCCGATAAGGTCCGCGACGCGATTGATGCTGACATTGTGACCGGCACCGACATTAATGGCGCGGCCATCGGCAACCGGGGCATCCATCGCGAGGATATTGGCCGCGACGATATCGCTAACGTGGGTGAAGTCGCGGGTCTGTTCGCCGTCACCGTGGATTTGCAGCGGCTCGCCGCGCTCGCGGGCCGCCATGAATGCCGAAATCACCGTGACATATGCCCCCTCCGATGCCATCCGGGGACCGTAGACGTTGAAATAGCGCAGCGTGAGGGTTTCCATCGCGAAAAGCCGATGAAACATCCGCGTGTACTGCTCGCCGACGTATTTTTGCAGCGCGTAGGGATTGAGCGGATTCGGCGCCATCGTCTCGACCAGCGGCATTACGGTCTGGTCGCCATAGACAGACGATGACCCCGAATAGATGACCCGGCGGACCTTGGCGTCGCGCGCCGCGATGAGCACATTTAGAGTGCCGACCACATTCGTCATATGCGTCTCGACCGGCTTGGCGATCGAGAGCGGGATTCGCGGCAGCGCGGCCACATGGAAAACGCAATCGATGCCGTCGAAGGCGCTTCGAATCGCCTCCCCGTCGCGAATGTCGGCCTCGATAAGCTCGGCGCGAGGATTCAGGTTCTTGCGGCTGCCGGTCGCGAAGTTCTCGATGACTCGCACCCGGAGGTCGCGGGAAATCAGCTCATCGACCAGGTTGGAGCCGACGAATCCAGCACCTCCGGTCACCAATACCGTGCGGGATTCGCTCATCGGGACTGGCTTTCGAGGCAAGGATAGCTAAATTGCCTGGGTTGCATTGCTGGGTTAAACTTCGAGGCTCGTCCTAACAGATTTTGAGGCTTTGATGCTGACTGACTCTGCTCGAATAAGGCTCCTTCGTGAGTTGCTGGCGCAGCGCATTCTCGTCATCGACGGCGCTTTCGGCACCTATATCCAAGGGCTGAATTTCGGGCCCGAAGACTTCGGTGGCCCGCAATATGAGGGCTGCAACGAATACGTCGTGCTGACCCGGCCCGACGCCATCCGCAAGATGCATCAAAGCTTTCTCTCTGTGGGCGCCGACCTTATCGAAACCGCGACCTTTGGCGCAATCCCCTATGTGTTGGCCGAATACAGTCTCGCGGACCAAACGCATCGAATCAATCAGCACGCTGCCGAGATCGCACGGACTGAGGCCGACGCCTTCAGCACCCCCGACAAGCCGCGCTTCGTCATCGGCTCGATGGGCCCCGGCACCAAGACCATCTCCGTCACCGGCGGCATCACCTTCGACCAGGTTGCCGATGCATATGAGGCGCAGGCACTCGGACTCATCGAAGGGGGCGTCGACGTTCTCCTCCTCGAAACCATGCAGGACACGGTGAACGTCAAAGCCATCCTGACCGGTGTCGAGCGCGCGATTAAGAAGACCGGCGCACCCGTCGCGGTCTCGGTGCAGGGTACCGTCGAGACGATGGGCACGCTGCTAGCGGGGCAGGATATCGAGGCGTTTTATGTCTCGCTCGCGCATCGCGATCTCCTATGGATGGGGCTCAACTGCGCGACCGGCCCCGACTTCATGACCGATCATCTGCGCACGCTCTCGGAAATTTGCCGCTTCAGCGTCGCATGCGTTCCGAATGCCGGCCTGCCCGACGAAGAGGGCAAATACAATGAGACGCCCGAGATGTTCGCGACCAAGGTCGCCCGCTTCATCGACAATGGATGGGTGAACCTGGTCGGCGGATGCTGCGGCACCACACCCGAGCATATCAAGTTGCTCGCCGATGCGGCCGCCGGCAAAAAACCTCGCGTGCCGGCGACCAAGCGGCGCTCAGTCGTCTCGGGAATCGAGACGCTGGTGATCGACAACGATACGCGTCCGGTGATCGTCGGCGAGCGCACCAATGTCCTTGGCAGCCGCAAGTTCAAGCGTCTCATCGCGCAGGGCAAGTTCGAGGAAGCCTCGGAAATCGGGCGCGCGCAGGTGCGCAAGGGCGCGCACGTCCTCGACGTATGCCTGCAGGATCCTGATCGCAACGAGATGGCCGATGTCACCACCTTTCTCGACATCCTGGTCAAGAAAATCAAAGTTCCGCTGATGATCGATTCCACCGATGCGGCGGTGATTGAAGAATCGCTGAAGCGTTCGCAGGGCAAGGCGATCATCAATTCGATCAACCTCGAAGACGGCGAAGAGCGTTTCAAGAAGGTCGTGCCGATGGCGCGCAGCTTCGGCGCGGCGCTCGTCGTCGGATGCATCGACGAGGACAAGCAACAGGCGCAGGCGGTGACGCGCGAGCGCAAACTGCAGGTCGCGCAGCGCTCCTTCAAGCTGCTCACCGAGAAATATGGCGTCGAGCCCGAAGACATCATCTTCGATCCGCTGGTGTTCCCGGTCGGCACCGGCGACAAGAACTACATCGGCTCCGGCGTCGAAACGATCGAGGGCATCCGCCTCATCAAGTCTGCGCTGCCGAACTGCAAAACCGTCCTCGGCGTCTCCAACGTGTCTTTTGGTCTTCCCGAGGCTGGTCGCGAAGTTCTCAACTCGGTGATGCTGTACCACTGCGTGCAGGCCGGGCTCGATCTCGCGATCGTCAACTCGGAAAAGCTCGAACGCTACCCGATGATTCCGGAAGAGGAGCGCAAGCTCGCCGAGGATCTCATCTGGTGGCGCGGCGAGGATCCGATCGCGGCATTCGCGGCGCATTTTCGCGAGCGCAAAGGCAAGGAGAGCGTCGAGAGCCGCCGCTCGCTGCCCCTCGACGAGCGCCTCGCTCTCTACATTTTGGAGGGTTCCAAGGACGGCCTGTTCGAAGACCTCAACGAGGCGCTACAGGCGCGCGGCCCGCTCGAAATCATCAACGGCCCGTTGATGAAGGGCATGGACGAGGTCGGGCGGCTGTTCAACGCCAATCAGATGATCGTCGCCGAGGTGCTGCAATCCGCCGAGGCGATGAAGGCCGCGGTCGCGCATCTCGAACCGCACATGACCAAGAGCGAGAACGTCAGCAAGGGCAAGATCATCCTCGCGACGGTCAAGGGCGACGTTCACGACATCGGAAAAAATCTGGTCGAGATTATTCTCGGCAACAACGGTTACAACGTCGTTAACCTCGGTATCAAAGTGCCGCCCGAGGATCTCATCAAGGCGTTCCGCGAGCATCGCCCCGATGCGATCGGGCTTTCGGGACTGCTGGTCAAGTCGGCGCAGATGATGGTCATCACGGCGCAGGATTTGAACACCGCGGAAATCGCGTGCCCGATCCTCGTGGGCGGCGCGGCGCTCAGCAATCGTTTCACCCGCATCAAGATCGCGCCCGAGTATGCGGGACTGGTCGCCTATGCCAACGACGCGATGAACGGCCTTGACCTCGCGAATCAGATCATGGATCGCGAGGCGCGCGAGTCGCTCAAGATTCGCCTCGAAGAAGAGACGCAGCGGCTGCAGGCGCTCGCCTCGAAAATCATCGATGCTCCTACCAAGCCGGCGGTGGTGCGCGCGAGCGTGCGCCATGACCTCGAGATTCCACGGCCTCCTGACCTGAAGTTGCACGTGCTGCGCGACTACGACCTCGGCGAGATTTTCGACTACATCAATCCCAAGTCGCTGTATGCGAAACATCTCGGTTTCAAGAATTTCGAAGAGGCTCTCGAAAAAGGTGATGCGAAGGCGCGTGAGCTGCACGATGCGGTCGAAGACGTCGCGCATCTGATGATCGCGCGTGGCGATATTACTGCCAATGCGATCTACAAATTCTTCCCCGCACAGAGCGATGGCGATCGCACCGTCATGATCCTCAGTCCCGACGGCAAGAACGTCCTCGAGACGTTCATCTTCGGGCGCCAGAGCGACGCGCCGGGGCTATGCCTCGCCGACTATATCGTCCCGCGTGATTCCGGCCGCCTCGACTACATGAACTTCTTCATCACGACGATCGGCACCGGCGTGCGCGCGCTCGCCGAGGAATGGAAGAACAAGGGCGACTACCTGCGCTCGCATGTGCTGCAGGTCCTTGCGCTCGAAGGCGCGGAGGCATTCGCGGAATTGTTGCACGAAAAAATCCGCGCGATGTGGGGAATCGGCGATCCGGCCGGCACCACCAAAAAGGATCTCTTCCAGGCGCACTATCACGGCAATCGTTTCTCGCCGGGATATCCTGCCTGCCCGCGGATGGAAGACCAGGAGCAGATTTTCCGCTTGCTCGAAGTCGGCCAGCAGAGCGTCGATGTGCATCTGACCGAGGGCTACATGATGGATCCCGAGGCTTCGGTCACCGCGATGGTGATCCATCATCCGGACGCAAAATACTTCAGCCTGTCACCTGCCGACATCGAGCGCCTGGAGCGCGAACTGGAACCGGCCAAAGCCGCCGCCACCGGCTGACTTATTCCACCATCGCGGCGAGGACCAAATCGGAAAGCACGCCCAGCCGCTCCATGTGATGGCTGTCCTCCATCAGTCCCGTCGAGAGGAACGCGAAGGATAGATCCCTCTCTGCATCCACCCAAAATGCCGTCGAGCCCGCGCCCAGTCCGCCGAAAGTACGCGGCGAGTTCAGGTTGCTGAACGGTCCGGGAATGATGCCCCATCCGCGCACGAAGAATCCCAGCCCGAGGTAGGCCGGAATCGGTAGCCAGTTGCGCGTGCTCAGAAATGGATCGAGCAACACGTTGCGCAGCTCGCCGGTCTGATTCTGGGAGGCGTACTCGATCATCGCCGGTGACAGGATTCGCACGCCGTCGAGTTCGCCGCCGCGCCGCAGCATTTCCGGGAAGCGATGCAGATCGCCAATCGAGGTCACGCATCCACCGCCGGGAATTTCGCCGCCCGGCATCCGGAGAAAATTGTTCATCCCCTCGACCGCTTCGGGCGGAATGACTCCGCTGCCCGACCACGCCGCTTTCACCGGGCAAAATCGCGCATCGAGATCTTTTCTCAGGCCGAGGCTGGTATCGCGCATCTTGAGCGGCGCGAAGATTTCCTGCTCGAGCATTTGCGCATAAGAGCGCCCTCGGCCATCGGCCGCCAGGCATAGCGCCGCGATCACCGAATGCCCCACCAGGATTGAGTAATTGACGCGCTCGCCGGGCTGCGACTCGAGCGGACACGACGCAGCATAAGCACTGAGTTGCTGAATGTTGCCCACCACTTCGGGTGGAAGATTCGGGATCGCCGAGCAGATGCCGCTGGTATGCGTAAGCAGATGCGCGAGGTTCACCTTCTCATGGCCCATCGCGCGAAAGGCCGGAAGCCATTCCGCGATCGGCGCATGCAATCGCAGCGCGCCGCGCTCGACCAGCGACAACGCGAGCACATTGGTGAACTGCTTGGCGACCGACATGGTCGAGAAAATCGCATCGGGGGTGAGTCGGCGTCCGGCTTGGCGATCCGCGTATCCTTCGACGAGGTCGAGGACGACGTTTCCATTGCGCGCGACGATCATTGCGGCGCCGTGATACCTGCCGGCCTCGATGTCGCGTTTGATGGTCTGGCCTACTCGCGCGAGCCGCGCCTCATCGAATCCGAGTGCCTGCGATTTTTCCTTACTCATCGATCTGTCTCCTCGCCGTTCCTCGGTGCGTGCTGATTGAACGATCTTCCCGCTTACCTCGCACGTAATTGATGCGATGTCGAGCCTGCGCGAATGATGCGCTATCCAAGGCATTCGGATCGCACCGGATGCAGCAAACAAAGGAGTAGCGTCACGAGCAACCCCAAAGAAGTAGTCGATCGTTACATCGCCGCGTGGAACGAAAGAGACCCGGCCAAGCGCCGCGCCGTGGTCGCTAAGGCGTGGACCGAGGACTGTCGAAGCATTACCTCGGAGGTAATCGCGCGAGGTGGGCCTCGCTGCTAAGGCTGTATCTATGGATATTCATCGGAATGGAACTGCGGTGGAACCCAGCGGCGTCGGACCGCTTCTGCGTCGATGGCGCGAGGCGCGGCATCTGAGTCAGCTCGACCTCGCGCTCGACGCGGAAGTTTCCGCGCGCCACATCAGCTTCCTCGAAACCGGACGCGCGGAGCCGAGCCGCGAGATGCTCCTGATGCTTTCGAATGTGCTGGACATCCCGCTGCGCGAGCGAAACTTCCTCCTGCTCGCCGCCGGCTATGCCCCGGTCTATGGCGAGACCAGCCTGGACGATCCTCGGATGACGCAGGTGCGCGCGGCCGTCGAGGTCATCCTCAAGTCGAATGAGCCGCGCAGCGCGCTCGCACACAATCGTCATTGGGACATCGTGATGGCTAACGAGGCCTTCATTCGATTTTTGACCATGACCATGGGCAAAGAGCCCGAGGGGCTGGCGCCATTGACCATCGCGAACGCGCCGCGTATCAACCTGCTGCGGCTGTTGTTCGATCCGAACGGAGCGCGCAAGGTCATCCTCAATTGGGAGGAGATCGCGAAGTCGCTATTGAACGAGGCCTATCGCCGTTTGGCATGGGCTCGCGATGACACCTTGCGGAACCTCATTGCGGAGATCCTCGCTTTCCCCGGTGTTCCGGCGCGCTGGCGTGAACCCGACCTCGAAGCGCCGCATAATTTGATTCTTCCGATGGAGCTGAAGGTGGATGGGAAGATTGCGAGGATGTTCAGCACCGTCACCACGGTCGCGACGCCGCATGACGTCACGCTGCAGGAACTTCACGTCGAGGTTTTTTATCCCGCCGACGCAGAAACCGAGACGGTGCTGCAGTCCTATGAGGCGCAGGTGCGGGCGACGTTCAAGAAGTCTACATAACGACGACTCGGCTAAGCGGCCCATCCGTGCTGGGCGTAGTACTGGGTTATGGTATCCGTGATCTGACTCGCGGTCTTGTCCGCCAGATAAGCGGTCGCTGAGGTATAGCTCTTGGCGCCTCCCGCGGCGGCATTGACGCCTACAACCACGGCCGCACTGCCGCCCGCTGCCGCGCCGGCCGGTCCCATGATTGCGGCACCCGGCATCTTTCCGCTATCAGCGTGAGTATTGAAATCGATAAGCGGCGTACTCGCATCGCCGGCCCGCTGGTAAACGTGAACGGAGGTATCCAACGTCGATGCGCCCGCGCCGAAGCCAACGACCAAACGCCGCAGCCGATTGCCTTCGCTGATGTCGGTAAATTCACCATCGACGATCAGCGAATTGTTTCCCGCCGCGGGTGTTCCGCGGTGCAGGCATGCCGCTTTGTAGCCCTTCGCGGTGAGGTTCGCAGCCACGCTTTCGCAAACATTCGAAGCGGTGTCGGTCGCGATTTTCTGTTGCGACGCGGATTGGTCCTCGCCCGAGACATTGCGATAGGCGCGCTGAACGATGCTTTGATTCAACGTCACATCGGCAGCGTTCACGGCGAAGGGATAGATGACGATTTGATCCGGCTTGGTCGCAGTTGCCGCGGGCGCGTTTTGGGTCTCGTCCGCGACCTTGGCTCCCGCGCATGCGGATATGGTGATCGCCAACAACAAAAACACAAATTGTTCGAGAGCTATCTTCATGGATGTCATCTCTTCGCGGGTTTGATCCCGCATCGCTTACCGACGTTGACTGGAGGCTACGTCGCGGACCGCACAATCTCAATCAGGACCGCGCCGCCGGTACCATAGCATCTAGTAGATGACATCGCGGAACGCGTCCGCATCCCGCATGCGTAGGAGTCCCGAAGGATTCAGCTATCGAACTTGTAACTGAGCCTCATCGCGTCGCGCACTTCGGCCATCGTGGCTTGTGCGACGGCGCGCCCTTTGCGCGTGCCTTCCATGATGATCTCGTGCACCCGTTTCGGCTGCGAGGCGAATTGATTGCGCCGCTCGCGAATCGGCCCGAGGAATTTTTCCAGCGCATCGAAGAGTTTTTGTTTTACCGCGACATCGCCGACGGTGCCCTTGCGATAACGATCCTTCAAATCCTCGATTTCGTCCTTATTCGGATTGAAGACCTCGTGATAGGTGAAAACCGGATTGCCTTCGACGTGACCCGGATCGGTCGGATGAATCCGGGTCGGGTCGGTGAACATCGACATCACGCGCTTGCGTACCACCTCGCTCGGATCACCGAGGCTGATGCTGTTGTTGAGCGACTTCGACATTTTCGCGCCGCCGTCGGTGCCCGGCAGCCGCGCCATCTGGCCCAGCATCGCTTTCGGTTCGATGAGGACCTTGCGATAGAGCCGATTGAAGCGCCGCACGATTTCGCGCGCCTGCTCGATCATCGGAAGCTGATCTTCGCCGACCGGTACCAGCTCCGCTTTGAAGATAGTGATGTCGGCCGCCTGGGAGATCGGATAGGTGTAAAATCCTACCGGCACGCCCTTCGCGAAATTGCGCTGCTTGATTTCTTCCTTGACTGTAGGATTGCGCTCCAGCGTTGCGACCGTCACCAGGTTCATCAGGTAGATCGTCAGCTCGGGCAGCTCCGGCACCATCGATTGCACGACGAACTTTGCCTTCTCAGGATCGAGGCCGACCGCGAGATAATCGCACGCCACTTCGAAGATGTTGGCCTCGAGTTTTTCCGGATGCTCGAAGTTGTCGGTCAGCGCCTGCACGTCAGCGATGAGCACGTAGGTGTCGTATTCGTCCTGCAGCCGCACGCGATTGGCGAGCGAGCCGACATAGTGACCCAGATGTAGCGGTCCGGTCGGCCGGTCGCCGGTGAGAATTCGTTTCCGCATCAGAGCAGGCCTTTGAGAGTTGCGAGGTCGGCGGCGATGTCCTTCATCTCGGGACCCGGTTCCGTCTCCAGGCACATCGGAATGCCGAAGAAGCGCGCATCGTGAAGCAGGCGCGCGAAAGTTTCGGTGCCGAGATGACCCTTGCCGATATGCTCGTGGCGATCGACGCGCGAGTTGAACGGCTTCAACGAGTCATTCAAATGAAATGCGACGATGCGCTTGATGCCGATATGCTCGTCGAGCTCGGCGAAGGTGCGCTGATAGCCTTCCTCATTTGAGATGTCGTAGCCCGCGGCGAAGGCGTGCTCGGTGTCGAAGCATAGCCGCAAGCGATCGTTCGCCTTCACGGAATTGAAGATGCGGCTCATCTGCTGAAATGAATAGCCGAGGTTGCTGCCCTGACCGGCGGTGATTTCGAGCGCGACCTTCGCCGCGTATCCGGGGCAGGCCTTATGCGCCTCGTCGATGGATTTCGCGATGGTCGCGATGCCGGCGTCTTCGCCCGAGCCGACGTGCGAGCCTGGGTGCGCGACCAGCCACGGCACACCGAGCGCCTCGCAGCGTTCGATCTCATCGATAAATCCGGCGACTGATTTTTTGCGCAGGGCTTCATCGGGCGCGCCGAGATTGACGAGGTAGGAATCGTGCGCGACGACGCATTTGATGTCGCTCTCGCGCACGTTGCGACGGAAAGCAGCTATCTCCTCCTCGGAGTAGGGCTTGGATTTCCATTGCCGCGAGGACTTGGTGAAAATCTGGATGCAATCGCATCCGATCGAGGTGCCGCGCGCGATCGATTCGGCAACTCCGCCCGCGATCGACATATGCGCGCCGAGCAGCGGCCGCGACGGTGAAGATTGGTTTGCCATTTTTCTATCGCTCGTCGCGATCTTATATGATGCGGCGTGGAAATCGAGAACTTCGCCAGCGCGTTCCAGGCTTGCCGACGACCTCCGGCGCGGCTATTTCTTTGGCGTGCTCAAATTTTCGCGCATTACGCTCGCGCTCATCATCGTGGCCATGCTCGCCGCATGCAGCAAGATTGCGCTGCCGCCGCAGATCACGATGTCCGAGGTCGAGCCCTCGGGCCGCGCCGCCAAACCGCCGGATTGCAACATGCCGGTGCTGCGCACCCCGCCGCTCAACGAATATCGCGAGGTCGCGATCATCGAGGGGCTCGGCAATCGCTTCGTCGAGGAGAAAGACGTGCTGCCGCTAGTCCTCGCGAAGGCATGCGAAACCGGCGCCGATGCGATCGTCATCAACGACAGCCGCGCGCAGACCAGCGAGAACATGACCGGCTACTACATCAACGCGATCGCGATTATCTATGGAAAAAGGCATCCCACCATCGAGCAGCGCACGCGCTAGGGCGCTCGGTCGCGCTTCCTCTTGCTTCATGATAAGTGCCTGAACGCGTGCCCAATCGTCCAATCAGAGCGGTCGGTGTGGTGGTCAAGCGCGACCGTGCGGAAGCGCTGGAAATCGGCGCCACCTTGACCGGATGGCTGCGCGATCGGCGCAAGAAAGTTCTCGCGGAGATGCCCGCGGCCGAAGTCATTGGCGCGGAGGCGGTTTCGCGCGAGGAGATGGTGCGCCGCGCCGACCTTATCGTGGTGCTGGGCGGCGACGGCACGCTGCTCGGCATCGCGCGTAAGGTCGGAAAGCGTGAAACCCCCATTCTCGGCATCAACCTCGGCGGCCTCGGATTTCTTACCGAGGCGAGTATCGGCGAGGCGAAGGAAGCGCTCGAACGCGTGCTCGACGGCGATTATGAAACCGATCGCCGCATCACCCTGGAAGCGGAAGTATGCCGCGGCTCCGGGAGCGACGCCCGCATCGTGCAGCGCTTTCTCGCGCTCAACGACGTGGTCTTCAATCGCGGCCCCATCGGCACCATGTTGCAACTCGAAGTCACTGCCGATGGCGAGCGCTTCTGCGAATACCGCGCGGACGGACTGATCGTTTCGACGCCGACCGGCTCGACCGCATATGCGCTCAGCGCCGGCGGTCCGATCGTTTATCCGAGCCTGGGGGTGCTGGTTCTCGCGCCGATTTGTCCGCATACTTTGAGCAATCGGCCGGTGGTGTTGCCCGACTCATTCGAGATCGAAGTGCGCGTGAAAAGTTCCGATCACGATTCGACATTGATCATCGACGGCCAGGAGCCTGCCCAGTTGGGCGCGACCGACTATGTCAAGATTCGCCGCGGCCGCTATGCTGTGGTGTTGATTCGATCCGCCCATCCCTACTTCGAAATCTGGCGCGACAAACTGCGCTGGGGTTGAACTCGCGATGCTGGCCGAACTGAGAATCCGCAACTTCGCGATCATCGAGGAGGCGGCCCTCGAGTTCGGCCCGGGCCTGAATATTCTGTCGGGCGAAACCGGCGCCGGAAAAACCATCATCCTGAGCGCGCTCGGCCTGCTGCTGGGTGGCCGCGCCTCGCCGGAAGTCATCAGGACCGATGCGAAAGAGGCCATCGTTGAGGCGCTGTTTGAATTGGAAGGCGAACTCGCGCTCGAAGGACTTCCTACGCGAGCTCCCGATCGCCGCGAATTGGTGATTCGCCGCATCATCGCAGAAGGTGGGCGCTCGCGCGTTCTTATCGATAGCGAATTGGCGACGGTGCAAACGCTCTCGCGTATCGGACCCGCGCTGGTGCAGGTGTATGGGCAACATGAGGCGCAATCGCTGCTGCGCGCGGAGAGCCATGAGGCAATGCTGGATCGTTTCGCCGGCGTGGAAAATTCGCTCGCGCGATATCGCGAGCTTCATCAGCTTGCGCAAAGTAGCAAAGCCCGCCTCGATGATCTGATGCGGCGTGAGCGCGAGCGCGCCGACCTCCTCGACCTCGCGCGTTTCCGCGTCTCCGAATTGGAGAAGGCCGAGCTCATTCCCGGCGAGGATGTGGATCTGCAGAAGGAACGCATCGTGCTCGCCAATGCCGCGAAACTTTCCGCCGCCGCGCACGAATCCGAGGAGATGCTGTACGGCGCCGAGGGCGCCGCGCTCGACATTATCGCGAACGCGGAGGCGCGCCTCGCCGAGGCCGCCGAACTGGATCCCGCGCTGGCGCAGCCGCTCGAAACCCTGCGCGCCTCGCGCGCCAACCTCGAAGAGACCGCGCATTCGCTGCGCGCCTATGCCGAGCGCATCGAGGCCGATCCCGCGCGCCTCGAGGACATCGACGCGCGAGTCCAGGAACTTACCCGCCTCAAGCGCAAATACGGCGGCTCGCTCGATGAGGCGATCGCGACGCTGGAAAAATCGCGTGCCGAAATCGCCGAGCTGGAAAATGTCGAGGTGTCGAAGCATCAGGCGGAGGCTGACCTCGACCGCGCCCTCGACTATCTCCTCGCGGCGGCGAAGAAACTCAGCGCCGAGCGCAAACACGGCGCGGGCGAGCTCAAGCGCAAGATGGAAGCGGAACTGAAGACGCTCGGGATGCGCGCCCCCGTCTTCGAGGCGCATCTTGCACGAGTCGCTTCGGGTGAGGGCGCGCTGATGCGCGACGGCATTGCGATGGGACCGAGCGGCATCGACGTCATCGAGTTCCACCTCTCGCCGAACCTCGGGCAACCGCCGATGGCGCTGGCGAGGATCGCCTCGGGCGGCGAGCTCTCGCGCGTGATGCTGGCGCTCAAGCGGCTGGAGGCGCAGCGGCGCGGCGTGGCCACGATGATCTTCGATGAGGTTGACGCCGGCATCGGCGGCGAGATCGCGCAAGTGGTGGGCCGCAAGCTGAAGGAGCTCGCGAAGTACCATCAGATTTTGTGCGTGACGCATCTGCCGCAGATCGCGGCCTTCGCCGATCGGCATTTTCATGTCGAGAAAGAGGAGCGGCGCGGCGCGACGCGCAGCGTCGTTCGGCAGCTCGAACCAGCCGAACGCGCCGATGAGATCGCGCGGATGCTGGGCGGCGCCGAGGTTTCCGATAAGTTCCGCCGCGCGGCCAAAGAGTTGCTGATGCGCGCATCGTGATACCGCAGGCGCGACAGGTCGGATTGACTCGGGGGACTTGTTCGGATTAGCTGAAAGACCACCTCGAACACGCGAACGCCGTGTGCCGGTGGGGCTGTAGCTCAATTGGGAGAGCGCTTGAATGGCATTCAAGAGGTCGGCGGTTCGACCCCGCTCAGCTCCACCAATCATCGCCAGGATTTTAAGCGACGTTTGCTAATCCTCTCTCTCCGAGCGGATTGCCGCACAACCGCTCCTTTGATAGGAGGGCGGGATGCGACTGCTAATCGCGTTCCTGCTGCCGTGGCTGACCTTCTTCACCATCGGGCGCCCGATTACCGGAATCATCTGCCTGATCCTGCAACTCACGGTTATCGGATGGATTCCGGCTACTATCTGGGCGGTGTATGCGCTCAGCCAGTACCAGACCGATAAGAAAATCGAGGGCGCACTTCATAATCAATGAATTTCTCGCATAAGTTTTCGGGGCGCAAAATCGGAAGTTAAGTGGCAGGTAGTTAGCCCTTGCCTAAGTCAGTTCACACCCGGCTTAAGCCCCAGACCAAGGCCGGGAATTTGTTTTTCTGATTTTGAAATTTCTTGTCGATCGTTACTTCCGTCGTGAGATCCCGTGTGTTAGGTTGCGCGCGGTCCTGGGTTTTTCTGATGGGTCAAGAGATTTTGATTTGATCGTTCCGGCGCCGCTTCTTTAAGACTTGTCATTCTCTGATGCCCGCTAACACCCGTCGCATTGCAGGTGGTGTGTCCTGTGGTGCGACCGGATGAAACCCGTAACTGGATTGGGGACGTTCGTGCGCCATCGATTTGTAGCAGAGATGACCTCGCACAGGATTTTTCGCGAGCGTTCGCGGACCGCGCTCAGATCCTCCCGCTCCGCGATCGCATGCCTCATCGGCGAAGTACTCTTTCGCCATAGCTTTGGAATCAGTCCGCCCGCGCTCCGCGCTTCCAACTAAATCGCCTGGGTAAATTTCCAGCGCCGATCCGACCAGGCTGGAGGGATGGACGATTGCGCGCAAAAGCACACGCGCGCAGATCGTGGGGCCCCTTCTGTGCGCGAAAGGCTGGCGCTGCATTCAACGGTTCACTTTTGAGAGAGGGTTTAGATGTTTGAGAAATTTCCGGGGAAAAAGGGGATAACCGTGCTGCTGATGGCGGCACTGATTTGCTTGGCGGTCAACGTGCGCGCGATGGCTGCCGCAATAAGTATCGCTACACCCAGCAATGGGGCCATTGTTTCGGGCATGGTGACGGTAACTTTAAGTCTAGGTTCGAGCGCGGCGTGGGCCAACGTATACATTGATGGTGTCTATCAGAACTCGACGCCGCCGAACTTTTTCTATTGGCAGACTACTGGGGTGTCGAACGGATCTCACTCCATCTCAGCTACTGCTTTTAATTCAAGTGGCGGCACTCTCGGTTCCACCAGTGCAACGGTAACGGTCGCGAACGGTGGGGCAGTATCGCTCACCGCACCTCCCAACGGATCAACGGTTTCCGGAACCGTAACCGTCAACGTCGCCATGGGTCCTTCAACCGCGTGGGCGAATGTCTATCTCAACGGTGCCTATCAGGCTTCGACGCCGCCGGACTATTTCTATTGGAACACCACCGGCGTCTCGAACGGGCAGTACAAGTTGTCCGCCACCGCCTTCGATAGCAATGGCAACAACCTGGGGTCATCGCAATCGACGGTGACGGTGGCGAATGGCGGCGCGACGACGAACTCCTCGGCTGCGGTCGCGCTTAGCTCACCCGCAAACGGAAGTACGGTCTCGGGTGAGGTGAACATCGCGGCTTCGACGGGTTCCGGCGTGGGATGGATAAACTTCTACGTCGATGGCAATTATCTCAATTCCAGTCCGCCACTGAGTGTCAACTGGAACTCGGGAACCGTCGGCAACGGAAACCATACGATTAGCGTGGAGGCCTTTAACAGTTCGAGTAACTCAATGGGCGCGGCGTCGGCGGTGGTGAATGTCTCGAATTCCGGCGTCACGCCTTCGGGCCACTTCTCGACCCTGCCCCCAGGATCGAGCTTGCCGAGCGGCGCGGCCTGCGCGTCGGCGGTGCCCAGTTCCAGTTTTGAACCACGTCCACTTAACTACACCGCGAATCATACGGTGCCGTCGAGTGGCGACCTCGCGACGATGCGTGCGGCCAACACCGGCACGACGGCGCCCTATTTCAATCGCGTGGACGGCAACTTCACCGGCACCACCGATGAAATCCTGCAATGGGGCGCATGCAAATGGGGCTTCGACGAGGACCTGGTCCGCGCGTTGGCGACCAACGAGTCATGGTGGCATCAGTCGGCGGCCGGTGACCTGGTGTCTAACACCAGCCTGTGCCCTTCGGGAGCGACCTATACCAACGGTGACTGCGCCCTTAGCTATGGGATCATGCAAATCAAGTCGACTGACTTCGCAGGAACCTTTCCCTACTCGTCGACCAGCACCGCCTTTAACATCGACTATAAGCTCGCCTATCAACGGGCTTGCTTCGAAGGAAAGGTCAGCTACCTGAGTCAGCGCAGCTCCAACTATCCCAATGGCGATGAGAACAACATGCTGTGGGGATGCGTCGATCAGTGGTACACGGGCGGATGGTGGAATGGCGCCAACGACAGCTATATCAACGAAACAATGAGCGAGATGGCCAACAAACCATGGCTGCTGCCTGGTTTCTAATCCTGTAACGATGGACTGCCCGCCGCTTTGACGGGCAGTCCATTTCACCACATGACCACGAGTCGCGATTTGACGCAGCAACGAATGAGTGCTGAATTCCGGTAGGGCACACCGCATAGCGATAGTCGAATTCCAGCTTCATCCGCGCGAAGACCGCATGCCGCCCAGGACGCGCGAGGCTGAACTCGAAACCGGCGCCGCCCCGGGCGCCCTCGAAGCGGTCGGCACCCTCCAACCAGTCGCTCCGGCGCGCGAAAGCTGAATACTTTCGCTTAGATTCCGTCTCAAACTGGGGTAGTAATGGGCCGAGGATGTCGGCTCGCGCAGCCGCGCCGCCTTCAAGCTTGAATACCGACCGCGAAAACAAACCCATTATCGATGACTTGGGCACTCCCCCGGGCGCCGAGGACGATAGCCAGGACGAACTGCATTCGTTGCTGCGAATCGGTATCCCGATCTTCGCGGTGATCGTCGGAACCGCGGTCCTTTATTTCGCGCGCGATATTCTCCTGCCGCTGGCGATGGCGACGATGCTGGCGGTTATCTTCAGCCCGGTGGCGGGGCGGGTCGAAAAAATCCTCGGCAGGCTGGCCGGCAGTGCGCTGGTGGTTCTGGGCGCGATCGCTCTCCTCGGCGGCATCGGTTATTTCCTCACCACCGAATTGACCTCCGTCGCTTACGAGGTCACCGACTATTCGCCGAATATCGCGGCCAAGCTGACTGAGCTGGAGAAAGACACGCCGGCGGGATTGCAGCGTATCCAGAGCGCCATCGAGGACGTTCAAAAACAGGTGCAACGCGGCAGCCCCAAAGCGCCGCCCAAGCCGCGCCCGGTCCAGGCAGTTCCGCAGACCAGTCTCGGCGACAATCTGAAGCCGTTCACGCCGATACTCTCCGGGGTGGTCGATTTCCTACTGATTGTGGTGCTGCTGTTCTTCCTTCTGTACAGCCGCACCGATTTACGCGATCGCATAATCAGGCTGGCTGCACGCGCGCGGATCTCGGTCGCTTCGCAGGCGATCGAAACCGCCGGCCAGACCGTCAGCCGGTACCTGATTCTCTTCTCGCTGACCAATTTCGCCTTCGGCCTGTCCACCGGCCTCGTATGCTGGGTGATCGGATTGCCCAATCCGGAGCTGTGGGGCTTGCTGGGCTTTTTGTTCCGCTATGTTCCTTACGTCGGCGCGCTGATGGCGGCGTTGCTGCCGACCTTTGTGGCATTTGCGGTTTTCCCCGGATGGGACAAGGCAATTGAAGTGCTGGCCGCATTCGTTGCGCTTGATCAGGTCGCGGCTCAATTCATCGAACCGTTTATGGTCGGGCGCGGCATCGGAATCTCTCCGGTCGCGCTGCTGGTATCGGCCATGTACTGGTCGTGGATATGGGGACCGCTAGGCTTACTCCTCGCGACTCCGCTGACCGCATGCATCAAGGTTCTCGGCGACTTCATCCCCGCGCTGAGTTTTCTCTCCATCCTGCTCGGCTCGGAGCGCCCGCTGGAAGACCATCATGATTTGTACCGCAGGATGCTCGAGCTCGATCAGGACGGAGCGCGCGCAGTGGTCTTTCAGTACTACGGTGAGCACGACTTCGAGGCGACCGTCAACGAGGTCATCGTGCCCACGGTTATCACCGCGGCCGAGGAATACGATGAGGACAACATCAGCTCCGAGAACATGCTCCGCATCATGAGCGAAGTGCGCGAGTTGATTGTCGAAATCGGCAATCGCTTCAACAAGATTCAGCGCGCGCCGCGACTGCGCATGCTCGGGATGTGTGTGCCCGGCGAAGTGCACAATCTGGCGCTGCTGATTCTCGTGCAGCTGATGCGTCAGGATGAAGTCGCCGCCACCCTGGTCAGCGAGAACAAGACCAGCGCGGAGCTACGCGAGTTCATCCGCGGCTTCGCGCCCGACCTGGTATGCCTCTCGGTCACCACCACTGACGCGCTGCCACTCGCGCTCGAATTGGTGCGCTCGCTGCGTGCGGATTCTGAACAACTCGCGATCGTGGCCGGAGGTCTCACGGCGGCGCAAAACGCGGCGGATCTCCTACAGGCAGGATGTTCCGCCGTTTGCGCGACGATTGGGGAGGGGCGGCGCGTCATTCGAAAGCGCATCGCTGATCGGACCCGCATGCGGCGCGCGCTCTGGACTGCCGGGCGCACGATCAAACCGAGCGCCAGCCCGGTGGGTCGGGTCTAGCGCTCCGTCGGCGTGGTCTTCCGGCCTCCTGGCAGCCCGACGGTCGAAGCTTTCACCCGGCAAGGCGCGCAATTGTCCCGGAACATGTTCGTTTCCGCGACGAGATTGTCGTCGTTCGAAATGTGCGGTGGTCGCGCTGCGACTGCTAAGGCTTGTCAGACGCAGCCGCGCTTGATGCGGTCGTTGTTGCCGGCACAATCGGCGCCGGTGCCGCCGCTAGCGGCGGTACTGCCGCGGGTACTGCGGCCGGTTGAGCGATGGGCTCTAGATGAGTCGTCATGACCAAATCGTCATGTCCCCATGCCGCTCCATCCGCGCAGTCGACAACCCCGGGAATGATGTAGGCAAGAAATGCCCATACCTCGTAACCCCATCGAAAGTTCGCTTCATTCTGCAGCGTTTGAGGCTGATAGCCGGCTTTGCTCACCTGGATATTCAGATCCTTCTTAGACTGCACTGTGAACGAAACCGGCGTCACTCCGACTGGCGATTCGTTCGAGGTGACTTGGGCGCCGGGCGGGTCTGAGATGACGGTAACTTGATCGGTAGTACCCTTGAGCATGGTCGCACAGGAGCAGATAAGAAACGCCCACGCGGTTAGCCCTGCGATCAGAATGTTCTTCATTTGATCCCCCCGGATCAGATTTGAAATTGGCAGTGCGCTATACCGGTATCGAATTTTTGGCCTCGAAGCAAACTCGCTGTCTGCCTAACTAAAGGCAATGGGTGAACCACGTTGGATGACGCGACGACCACCGAGGCTGATCCGCGTCGGCGGCGCGGCTCGATGCCGCAGCGCAAACCACCAGTTGCGGCCCGCGATCGATCATTGGACAGCGCTGGCTCGCGATTATTAAGCTTGCGAGGAATCCGGACACGGGCCGCAAAAGGAGCGCATTGGCATGTCACTTCTCAAAGACAAGGTCGCCATCGTAACCGGCGGTGGGTACGGCATCGGGCGCGAGATCGCGCTCGTTTTCGCGCGCGAGGGCGCTCGCATCACGGTCGCCGCGCGCTCTGCCGCTCCATTGGAACAAACGCTGGCCGACCTTAAAGCGCTCGGATGCGAAGCCCTCGCGGTTCCCACCGACGTCGCGAAGGTGGCGGATTGCGATCAGATGGTATCGCGCACGGTTGCGGCTTTTGGCCGAGTGGATATTCTCATCAACAACGCAGGCATCGCCGGGCCGACGAAGACCACCGCCGACATGGAGCCAGCGGAGTGGCAGGAAGTCATCGATACCAACCTGACCGGCGCGTGGTTGTCGGCGCGGGCGTCGCTTCCGATATTCGCACGGCAGGGATCCGGCAATATCGTTAATATCTCTTCACTCTCGGGACGGCGCGGAGTTCCGATGCGCACCCCTTACGTCGCCTCGAAATGGGCGATGGTGGGATTGACCCAGGCCTGGGCCAATGAATGGGGGACCACGGGAATCCGCGTCAACTGCATCTGCCCCGGACCAGTCGAGAACGATCGCATCGTGCGCGTGATCAAGGCCGCCGCGAAGGCGCGGGCGGTTTCCGAAGATGCAGTGAAAACCGAGCTGGTTGCGATGAGCGCGATGCGCCGAATGGTGAGCGAAGATGAAGTCGCCAGAGTGGCATTGTTCCTCGCCAGTGAGGCCTCGGCGGGGATGACCGGCCAGACCATCAACGTCGACGCCGGCATCGCGATGAACTAGCGTTCCCCTTGCCGCGAGGGATGTTGTAAAAGTGATAGGCTGAAGCCATGGCCAAGAAGAACGTCAGATTTGAAGCTGTCAAAGTCGTCGCTAAACCGACGACCGTTCGATTCAAAACCAAATCGGGCCAGACCGTCGCGTTCAAAGCCATCAAGACCACCAGGCAAAAACAGACTTCCTTTATGAGCAGGTCGCGAAGATTCAGTCCGGCTTAAGCTTCGCGGGTAGCCGAGAGAGTTACTTCCTTAAACATCTTCGTAGCTAAAACCAGCGCAGCGTTCGCCTCACGCCCAGATGCGGCAGAAACCTCTCCGGGGTAGCGAAACTTCCAGGCATATTCGGTCAGCGGCGCGGCGCGATCGATAATCTCTTGAAGCGACGGATCGATTTTCAGGCAGGCGGCGCCGATCTCCAGCAGGTTGTGCGTCTTACGAAAAGGTACGTCGTGCCAGGCCAGAAAGCCCGTCAACGCCTTCTCCACTGCCTGCTGACAGTGAAACGATCCGGCATTCGAAAGACTCCGCGGTGGTTTCAGCAGGCGCCGCGCAGCC